>OLPC01003116.1_pt1 | contig 11372 bp, 9 predicted proteins | sample 1672341 | NCBI WGS metagenome assembly OLPC01 (sample SAMEA3136673, study PRJEB25190) | human gut metagenome | reverse complement strand
TCAACTTTGAAGGTGGATGCTACGCTAAGGTTATCAACCTTGACAAAGAATCTGAACCAGATATCTACAACGCAATCAGACGTGACGCTCTTCTTGAGAACGTAACTCTTGATGCAGAAGGAAAAATTGATTTCGCTGATAAGAGTGTAACAGAAAATACACGTGTATCTTATCCGATTAACCACATTGAAAATATTGTACGTCCGGTTTCTTCTGCACCGGCAGCTAAGAATGTAATCTTCCTGTCTGCAGACGCTTTCGGAGTACTTCCACCGGTATCTGTACTGACTCCGGAACAGACACAGTACTACTTCCTGTCTGGATTCACAGCTAAGCTTGCCGGTACAGAACGTGGAATCACAGAACCGACACCAACATTCTCTGCTTGCTTCGGACAGGCATTCCTTGAACTGCATCCGACAAAATATGCAGAAGAACTTGTTAAGAAGATGGAAAAGAGCGGAGCAAAAGCTTACCTCGTTAACACAGGATGGAACGGAACAGGAAAACGTATCTCTATCAAGGATACTCGTGGTATCATCGATGCAATCCTGAACGGAGACATCTTAAATGCACCGACCAAGAAGATTCCTTACTTCAACTTTGAAGTACCTACAGAACTTCCGGGAGTTGATTCAGGAATCCTTGATCCTCGTGACACATATGCTGATGCTTCTGAATGGGAAGAAAAAGCTAAGGATCTTGCTGCAAGATTCGTTAAGAACTTCGCTAAATATGAAGGAAATGCTGCTGGTAAAGCACTTGTATCTGCTGGACCGCAGGCTTAAATGCGAAATTAGAAGATGGATGTGGGAGAGTTTCTCCTGCATCCATTTTTTTGTGTATACGATGAGCCAAGTGCAGATTTGTGCTTGCACAAGGATCTGCATTTGGCGAATGTACATCATCGAGCTGTCAAGCGAGATGGTGTACAAAGTATACCAATCGAGTAGGCGTCAGCTTACTCGATTGTGCGAAGGGACGATGGAGAGGCTGCAATAACCTCATCTGCTTCGTTGCACTGATCACTCCGATGAGATTATTGCAGCCTCTCCATCTGGTTTTTCAAGACAAAACAGAATGGAATGATTTATAAGAAACAGAACCCACAGCCATCTTCGGGCTGTGGGTTCTGTTGACTGTTGAAGTTTGTTGGTTGCAGATATTCCTTTCGTACTTTTAAAGTATGACGATAGTGTAATATCAACTACATGTATTTATGTAAAATAATTTTTTTCTGCAGTATATTTCTACTTCTCTTCCGGGGGAAGTTCTTCACCGGCTAGTTTTAAGATGTTGCTGATCTCATCTTCGGTGATGCCGGCGAATTCTTCCAGCTCGTCTACGCTGACTTTTCGGCCGAGTTCATCGGAAAGTTTTTTGATCTGTTCATCAAGGTCGTTGACTTTTTCTACCATGCGGTTATCTTGTTTTTTAGTCTCTTCCTGAGATTCAAGAAGTGCCTGCATGCTTTCTTTTGCCATGCTTAAAAGGGCTTCGGTATCATCTGCATGGTCTTCCATGGCGAGCATGAGTCCCATGTTGCCTTCCTGGACGAGATCTCCGATGTAGATATCTGCCCTGTGCATCTCTTTTGCCATGGTGAGGATTGCCGGTAGGAGTTCTTTTAATGGATCCCCATCTCTTAATCCTTTCAGATCCTGCTCGTAAAGGTTTAAATAATTCTGTTCTTCCTGGGTATATCGGATCGGTTCTTCGGTGTTTTCTGCATTTTTGATCGAACCACCGGCTTTGACGTAGCCTTTTACGATTACTTTCTTGGAAAGAAGATAATCAAATACAAGCTCCATCTGTTCTGCTGATAAATTGTCTTCTGCGAAGTAAGCTTCGACTGTGGCTTTGTCTGTGATGTTATTCTGGCTTTCACACAGGGTAAGGATCCCTGCAAGTTTTTCACGAAATTCTAATCTTTCTGCCATATTTTGATTCTCCCGATTCTATAATATATGAATATATTTTTCTTGTTCTTCCGGTCAAGAAAGACAAGAAACGTAATCAACAAACTAATGATTGCTTTCCTGTAGCATATCGCTACAAATCTATCATAACATTATATTTCCTACCTGACAATTTATTTTTCTGCAATCTGGTATCAAGAGCAACTAAATGCTTTTTGTCTAATTGTTTTGTTCGATATATTCAGCTATTTTTTCTAAGAGATATGTGCCGCCTGCTATGATTGTGATACCTCCGATGATTCCGATGATAAATGGTGCCATAACTGTCATTCCTTCCGTTTTTGTTTATGTGGGTTTCTTTTGACAGTTTTATTGTATTAAATCTACGGGTGCAGAACTATCATGGTTGATTTAAATGTTTGTTAAATCAGCACGCAGCATATTTTTCTTAATCGATTTCTCATTTTCACTTTTCAGGATATCCGACATATATTATATAAAGTTCATTTTTTGAGGTATATCTATGCCTGTATCTATCATGCTCGATGCCGGTCACGGAGGACGTGATCCGGGAGCTGTGTATAATGGTCGCCAGGAAAAGGATGATGTACTGAAGCTGGTGCTTGCGATCGGAGAAATTTTACAAAACAGCGGAATTGATGTGGAATACACACGGACAACGGATATTTATGAGACACCTTTCCAGAAAGCAACAGAGGCAAACGAAGCCGGTGTGGATTTCTTCATATCGATCCACCGGAATTCCAGTCCTCTTGCCAATCAGTACATGGGTGTGGAAAGCCTGATCTATAACCTTTCCGGTATCAAATATGAGATGGCGGAAAATATCAATGCACAGCTGGAGACAGTTGGGTTCAAGGATCTCGGAGTAAAGGCGCGCCCAAATCTGGTTGTCCTTCGCCGTACAAAAATGCCGGCGCTTCTGATCGAAGTCGGTTTTATCAATTCTGATTCTGACAACACTCTTTTCGATAAGAACTTCAATGATATTGCGCAGGCAATTGCAGATGGAATCCTGGATACGCTGGAAGAAAAAGGGCTCTGGAAACCAGAAGGCGCAAGAAACAGTTCGACCGCATCGGAATCCGGAAGGACTTCTTCTGATGCAGATACTTCTGATTCCGTTTCTCCTGCTGACGGTTCTGCAAAATCAGATGTTGGTACCCTGACAAATTCAGGCTCAGTCCCTGATTCTCCTTGTACGTCAGACTCTGCTCACATGAATCCGTCTGATGAAAATACAGACTCCGAATTTCCTAATTCTTCTCCATCTGTAACCTACAGTGTGCAGGTCGGTGCATTCCGAAATCCGGCGTATGCCAGACGGCTTCTTAATGAACTGACCGAAATGGATTTCCCTGCCCGGATTGATGACAGCAGCCAGTATGACCGGGTTCTGGTCGGTCAGTTCGATGTATTGAATGATGCTGCCATGATGGAACGAAGACTAAAACAGAGCGGATATCCAACTGTGATCGTGAGCTTTTCTGAAGAAGTCTGAATCTTTTTACTCGTTATTCTCAAAAAAGTTTTGAGTATAAAATAATATTTTCATGTCTTATCCCGGACACCAAAGATATTCCATTCAAAACGAAATTTTTCGAGATTGCTTTCAATAACAACGGGTTTTATACTTATATACCAAACACAAAAAACAAAGGAGGAAAATGATATGTCACCGAGAAACACAGCGAAAGCGGATATTGTCCTGAAAAATTTCTGGAAAGACAATGCGCATTTCGCAGATTTGTTCAATGCAGTCTTGTTTGACGGGGAACAAAAGCTGCACCCGGAAGATCTCAGGGAAGCTGATGTAGATCTTTCATCTGTTCTGAAATTCAACGGACATATAGAAACAATCCAGCGGCTGAGAGATGTCGTAAAAAAGACAGCCTATGGAATGGATTTTGTGATCTGGGGTATTGAAAACCAACAGAAAATCCACTATGCAATGCCACTAAGACATATGATAGAGGATGCACTTTCATACTTAAAAGAGTATAATGAAATTGCAAAAAAGAATCTGGATGAAAAGACCACAAATACAAAAGATGAATTTCTATCCAGACTCAAAAAAACAGACCGGCTGCATCCTGTAATCACTCTGTGCATTTATTACGGAGAAAAGGAATGGGACGGGGCAACCAGTTTGAAAGAAATGCTGGAACTGCCAGACTATCTTGAGAATCTTGTGCCCGATTATAAGATGAACCTATTACAGCTCAGAAACAGCGAAAATCTAAAATTCAAAAATAAAGATGTCCAGACAATATTTGATGTAAGCCGGTTGATTTATGGCAAAAATTATGGCAAAATTACAAGTATCTACAAAGATCAAAATCTTACAAATGAGTTAGGAATTGTAATTGGCGCAATCACCGGCTCGCAGGAACTGATAAACTATGCAGCGTCAGAAAAAGAAGGAGGTCAATTTAATATGTGTACAGCTTTAGATGAATTAATAGAATCCGGAAAAGAAAAACTGCTTACCGAAATGGTTGAAAAAAAACTTGCCAAAAATAAAACTCCAGACACGATAGCAGATGAACTGGAAACAGATATTTCCATAATCAATAACATTATCGAGAAAATTGAAAAAAGTGCATAATCAGCACATTATGGTTATTTTATCCATTACACCGTGTAATTAATGAAAAATCTCATTTTCTAAAAAAGATCCTGTATAAAACCACTGCCTAAACAAGCTTTGATTTTAGCAGGATCTTTTTATCATCTCACAAAAACACACTTATATTTCTATCTCATCACTTATCTCGGCATCCCTTTCTCCTCATCCGCAACATACTCGAAGAAATCAAAGTCCGCATAATGCTTATGCAGCACTCTATCCGCGCAGGTTAGTCCTACAAATGTTCCTGTAAACTCACCATATTTGCAGTATTCATCCGAGAATTTTGTTGTATCAAATGGTCCGCCGATTTTCACAAACTGCTCTCCGTCATAGCTCCACTCGAACCAGGACTTTCTCCCCTCAATATTCAGCCGCAGATAGATCGGCACATCCTCTACCGGAATACGGGTATTCAGAAGTTCTGTCTTGGTTCCATTTTCCAGATGGATGATGGAAAGTGCACTCTGTCCCAGTGTCTGGCTGTAATATTTACGAAGGTTGATGTAGTTCATGTTGTCATAATACATGATCAGTCCGGCGCTGTGCTGATGGGTTTCCGGCTTGAATTCCATTTTGGTTGTCACCCTTGCATAGACGCTGGTCAGCTTTCTTGCCAGAATACTTACTTTGTTCAGAGAGGTTCTGGATTCCTGTCCGCGAATTCTCACATAACCCGGGCGAGCCTTCACATCTGCAAATCTCTGCGGCATGATTCTCGGCGCATAGTACCAGTTGCCAAGCTCTTCTCCATCGAAATCATCGAATGACGGAATCTGCGGAACCGGGTACTCCGGAAGCCTGCTCTCTTCCACATACTCTTTTGCAAGATTGTCATCATCATACATCCGAAGCCATCCGTCTTCTGTCCACTTCATTTTCTGGATTGCAGTCTCACGTCCCAGTGTACAGCGCAGCTCCGGTGCAAATGGTCTTGCGCACAGATGGACAAGATACACTTCTCCAAGGGAAGTTTCCACATAGCTTGCATGACCGGATTTCTGAAGAACGCTGTCCGGATTATAATATTTCGGTTTCAGATGATCCGGATCCTGACGTTCATAAGATATGCCCGGTACACTCGTTACGATTGGGTTCATCGGATCGCCTTCATATGGTCCCCATACATTTTTTGACCGTCCCATGGTAACACAGTGATTGTATCCGGTTCCACCTTCTGCGCACATAATGTAATAATAACCATTTCTCTTGGTCAGATGTGGTGCTTCGATACATCCCCGGTCGGTCCCACCGTTCCAGATACGCTTTGGATATCCGATCACTTCCTGCTTCTCTGGTGAATATTCGATCATGCAGATTGCTCCCGGCTTCTCATAGCCTTCACGGGTCTCCCACTCCAGAGATACTACCCATTTTCTTCCGTCATCATCGTGGAACATGGAAGCATCAAATCCTGCTGAATGCAGATAGACCGGTTTGCTCCACGGTCCGCGGATGTCTTTTGCCGTAATCACATAATTGTCCACATCAAAGTATCTTGCGTTCATGGAATTCATCACTCCATATACGACATAGAACAGATCCTCCTGCTCGCAATAAGTCAGGCACGGTGCCCAGATTCCCTTTGCTGACGGAAGCTTTTTCAGATCGACTTCTTCGTCATCTGTCAGTACATGTGTGTACAGTTCCCAGTTCTTCATATCCTTGGAATGGTAAACCGGGATTCCAGGCATCCATTCAAATGTTGATACTGCTATATAATAATCGTCCCCTTTTCTGCAAATGCACGGGTCCGGGTTAAATCCTTTGAAAATCGGGTTATGAATCATGATTTCTCCTCCTATATGACCAGATGCCGTTCTCTTTTTCTCTGGCATCCCATTATCACCTTGCTATTAAAATCGGTCAGAACATTTCTGGATTCCAAATATCCTTCTGCCTTTACACCCTCGGGAACCAGCCAAAGTCCACACATCTTCCAAGATCCCAGCTGTCCCATCCGGTCCAGCCTTTGTCATTAACCGTATCGGTCAGCAGCTTATAGCTCCAGTAGAAATATCCGCTTCCTGTATTCCATGCCGCAAGCTGCGCTTCTGCCACTGCCTGATAGATTTTTTTCTTTTCTTCATCACTTACGGAGCTTTCCACTTCCCCGTCCAGACCATTCAATACGGACTGTCCTCCTTTGGTATCCCATCCACAAGCCAGAGAATTGAACAGGCACCATTCTCCGCAGATCACCGGGAAATATTCTTCCATTTCCTGAATATCTTTCTGAAAATGTTCTCTGATATACTTCAGATATCCTTCCATTGTCTGCTCGCAGCCATTTGCCTCTGCAACCATCAGATACTGATGGGTATCCAGGACTACATTCTTGTACTTTTCTTCCTGCATGTAGCCCTTCCATGCTTTCAGTTCAAATCCGTCGTGAATGACCACATATTTCTCTTCCGGCATATATTTCCGGATTCTGTCGTATGCGTCTTTGTAAAATCCTCTGAGAAAATCAAGTGTCACCGGACCGGAACCCTCTGCCAGCTCAGGATCAACTGCAGGATATCTCTCCGGTACCTTCATGGTTTCCCACATATTTTCTGTCACCGGTTCATTGATCACTTCAATTCCCCATAAGCCTTTTCTTTCCCCGTAACGCTCTGCCAGACGCTCCAGTACAGACAGGACAAATTCAACCTCTTCCGGATGCTTTGACCATTTACATACGCCGCAAATTCCTCCGTTGTCAAATCCATTCTGACCAAGCGGAGCGGTATGAAGATCGATCAGAATCTGTAAGCCATACGCTTCTGCCCAGTTAAATGCCTTGTCCAGTTCTTCGATACATCCGATAAATGGTTCTCTGTCGCCAAATATAAAATACGGAACCGGAATCCGGACAGCTTCCATTCCCATCGATTTGATCGTCACAAAATCACGTTCTGTAATATATTCGGAACGGTGAATCTTAATTCTTGCCTCATACACTTCTTTGGAAAGCTGTCTCGGCAGATAGTACTCATCTTCCGCTGTTGTTCCTGCAAATAACGCCGGACTCATCCATTTTTCCAGTACCAGCCAGTTTCCAAGATTGACTCCTTTAACTTTCATGATCCTTACCTCTCTTACTTCTTTATCCGCAGAGGCACCCGCCTTTCGCCGATGCCTCTTTTCATTCAATGATTTTTTTATTTTGTCTGACGTGCTTTTAAGTCTGCAATGATCTGCGGGAACTCTTTATCCAGTTTCCAGAATTTCATGATGATCAGACCACATACATAAACAGCGATCGGAATCCATACGAAGCAGACTTCGATTGAACGGAGTGCGGATGCACTCTGAACAGCTGCATCTCCTACATATCCGCCAACCTCCAGGATCATTCCAAGAAGTGCAGAACCAATACCATTTCCAATCTTATATCCAAAGCTGCATGCACTGTTTACCAGACCTTCTGTACGATATCCGGTCTTCCACTCACCATAATCGATGGTATCTGAAACCATTGCCCACATAGTTGCTCCGCCACATGCATTACCGATTCCACGTATCACACTGGAGACCACGATTCCTGCCATAGAGCCACCCACGAAATTCAAAAGCAGCATTCCGATAATATCAAGTACCAGACCGATTGCAAATACATTTCTCTTACCAAGACGTTTTACCAGCATTGCAATGAAGAACATTGCAAGAATCTGTACTACATTGAAAATTCCGTTGATCGTTGATACCAGATTTCTGTCACCTAAAATATCTTTTGCATAGTAAACGGTTGCCCCACCATTTACAGAGTACATTAAGAAGAATAATGCAAGCATTCCGGTCATCATGATCCAGTATTTATTCTTAAATAAAGCTTTGATTCCTTCTTTAAACGGTACATCTTCTACCTTTCCGTCTTCCCCTGCCGATGCCGGTTTTACACGTTCTTTTGTTCCGAAGAAGTTGATCAGGAAAGCTGCAACGGCTACCAGACCGAATACGCAGAAGGTCTTTGTCCATGCAGAAGCATTATTTCCAAATGTTTCAACTAAAGGTAACGTAAATGTATTGATCGTCAGGGTTCCTGCAGTTGCCAGCAGGTTTCTGAAAATACTTAATACCGATCTTTCATATGGATCCTGTGTCATCAGTGCGTTCAATGCAGAATATGGTACATTGATTGCTGTATAAATAACGGTAGATACCAGATTATACGTAATAAAGACATAAACTAATTTCGGTGTTGCCGCCCAGCTTGTCGGTACAGAAAAAAGTAAAATCCCTGAAATTGCAAATGGGATACACATACGAAGAAGCCATGGTCTTGCTTTACCGAATCTTGATTTTGTACGATCCACGATCACACCCATGATAATATCGCTGATACCATCGAAAATTCTCGACACCATCATGATGGTTCCAACAGCCAGTGCACTTACCTTTGCATAATCTGTATAATAAAACAGTAAGAAAGCTGACATCGCCGTATAAATAATATTGCATCCAAAATCCCCACATCCGTAGGAAAATCTTTCCACCACCTTTGAAAAGGTCAATTTGTTCTTTGAATTCATCTCTCTATTCCTCTTTCAGCATATTTTTTTCATCCGTTTTGTTCTTTGCGCACTGAACATCCTTTTGTTTACGCTATTATAGTATCATATCCCATCTGGTGTGAATAGGTCTTATCCTCTGCAAAATATAGGTCGATATTCTCTTTTTATTTCTCTAAAATTATGATATACTTGGCTTTAGCAAGATCAGTGTTTTCTAAAACAGGAAGGAAAAAAAATTTATGTCATCAACGCATTCTCCTCATCTGCTTTTCAGTCCCAAAAAGAAAAGCAACAGCAACGAAAACAATCATTCCTTCTCTTATGAAGTCATCTCTACTTTAGAATCAACGGGTGTCCATTTTCGAACCTCTATTGATCCCGGAAGCTATGTTCCGGCTCATTTACATCATGCAATAGAGATCATTTATCTATTAGAAGGAAATCTGACTGTCATCATGGAATCTTCTGTTCGTGAGTATCATGCCGGGGAGTGTATCCTGATCAATTCGGATATTATTCATTCTACAAAGTGTACCTCTCCGAACAAAGCAATTCTCTTTCAGATACCACTCTCCTTTCTTTCTCTGTATCTCCCGGATGCCGACCAGCTGGTATTCAATCTGGAAAACCCGGAAGAAAGTGCTGTCCGCCGGACAAAACTCGATATCTTCAAAGAGACGCTGGTTCAGATGCAGATTGCAAATGATATCCGTCCGGAAGGCTTTATCCTGCGTTTCAACAGTCTGCTCTTTGAAATTCTTTTCCAGCTATATCATAATTTCAGTATCCGTGTTGTTCATGGAAATCAGACACAGAGAGATAAAGACCGCGCAAGACTTGACACGATCTTAAATTACATCCGTCAAAACTATAAACAACATATCAGTATTGAGGAAATTGCAAATGTTGCCTATTTGCAATCCGGCTATTTTTGCCGTTTCTTTAAAAAATGTATGGGAATTACCTTTCTGGAATATCAGAACGAATTAAGACTTTCTTATATTTACCAGGATATTCTTTCGACTGATGATTCCATCAAAGATATTTTGGAGCGCCATGGATTTACAAATTATAAATTATTCCGCCGAATGTTCTTTGAACATTTCGAGATGACACCTACCGAGGTCAGGAAAAACAGAAATGCTACTTAATCAAAACAAAAAGAACAGAAAAGATTCTCAGATACCAAAATCTTTTCTGTTCTTTTTTGTATATTATAAAGGATAGATTAGTACTTCCTCAGAGGTCATGTGTCCCCCTTGATAAAAGGGCTCAGTTCATTAAGGGCGAATGCTCTTTGCCAGTTCTTTCGCTTCTTTTGTCAGATTACAGATTTTCTCGAATTCGCCGTTTTTGATCAGATCTGCTTTTACCATCCAGCTTCCGCCGCAGCAGATGATCTTGTCAAATCCCAGATAATCTTTCAGATTCTGTGTTCCGATTCCACCTGTCGTCATAAAACGAAGCTGATTGTATGGTGCTGCCATTGCTTTGATCATAGCCACTCCACCTGCAGGTTCTGCCGGGAAGAATTTAACTACTTTCAGTCCTCTTTTTACTGCCTGTGCCACTTCGGATGGTGTCACACATCCCGGGAAGATCGGAATTTCTTTTTCCAGACAGTAATTTACGATTTCAGTATCAAATCCAGGACTTACGATGAATTTTGCTCCTTCCTTAACAGCAGCATTTCTCATAAAATCCGTTTTCCTTGAGTTCCTCTAAGTTTTCTCCAAGCCTGTAAACGAACCTGTCTATCAGTTCCTTGATAGAAAACGCGCTAAAGGAAAACCATACCTTGTTTACATGACCGCTGGTACCAATAAATTCTTGCTAATCTACTATGGCAAGGTTAAGGAGTGCTTACACAACTTAGAGCAATCTCAAATCGAAGAGTCTTAAATATCAAACGATTATCACCTCCGTTAAGCTAGCCGTTTTGGGTAGCCTATTTCTTGTGCCTATTTTTCAACTCTTAAATTTCTTCAAAAAGTACTTGACTTTTTATTAGTAGGTTTTCCTGCCGAAAATATAAAAACCACAGAAAAGATACATTAATCCTTATTTGTGTCATTTCTCGGGGCGAAAATAGGGGTAAATATCCCTTTCTAAGCCTTTCAAAAAAGCACATAAGTTATTTGTACTAACCTGTGGTTATGTATTGAATTATGGGTTTTGGGTAACAAAAAACACCGTATTTCTACGGTGCGTTCTGTCAGATATATTCTGTTTTATGATAGCAGAAAACTGGAATTCACAGTTCTTCCATCCTTCCCATCTTCAGCGCCATAACAAGAGTTCCGG
>OLPC01003111.1_pt1 | contig 11388 bp, 8 predicted proteins | sample 1672341 | NCBI WGS metagenome assembly OLPC01 (sample SAMEA3136673, study PRJEB25190) | human gut metagenome | reverse complement strand
AGTAGAAGTATGTCATGCAATTGCATGACGCGCACCTCGCAGCAAGAATGCCGAGACATTCTTGAATTATTTTTTTTGGCATACATCTAAAAATTCTTGTACGATAGGAGAAAGTTTCTTTTCTTTTTTCCAGATTAATACAATTTGTGTTATAAGAGTAGGTTCATCAATTTCATAAATTCGAAGTCCTGTACACAATGACTGCATTGATTTGGGGAAAATGGCAGTTGCGAGTCCATCTTTAGCCCAGAGCAAAGCACTTTTTGCGTCATCACAGAGACAGAATATTTCAGGATCAAGATTTTTTGCATGAAATGTATCAAGAATTAATCGTTCATATCTGCGATAAAGAATCAATGGATGTTTTGACAGGTCGTTTAGCTGTATTATTTTTGAAGAAAGCATTTTGCTATTTGAATTTGTAGCAGTATTATTTGTGACAGGGACAGCATTAGAAGATTGGAGATTTGCTGAAAAGTTTGACACAGCAATCATTGGCTCAGAACATAAAGTAAAAGAGTTTACTTTGTTTAACTGAAGCGGGGTACGTGCAACGGAGATATCGATAATTCCATCCATAAGATAACTATATAATGTATAAGTACTTCCGTCCCTTACTTCGAAGTTTACGTCAGGATATTTTTTGGCAAATGTAGAGATAAATGGCATCATTACAGCAGTTGTTGTTGAGGTCATTCCGATACGAAGAACTCGCTTTTTTCCGGCTTTTGTAACTTCAAGCTTTGCAGAATCTGCATAATCAAGCAAATTTCCGGCGCGCTCGTATAAGACTTCGCCGGCATTTGTCAGAATAACTCCTTTGCTTGTCCGCTCAAAAAGTTGTACGCCCAGTTCTTCTTCTAATTGGTGAATCTGATAGCTGAGAGGAGGCTGTGACATATTTAAATGTCTGGCTGCTTCATTAAAGCTATGTGTATCTGCAATTTGTCTAAAGTATTCTAATTGTCTAAGTTCCATAATCCATCTCCATTTCTTGAAAGCTTCCAAAACGTATGTAACACTATATTATAATGAAGGTATTACAAATGCAATATAAAAAATATATTACAAAGCAATAAAAGGAATATTATGCATATTACTGAATATGCGTTATAATAGGCATAGATTCGTGAAACAGAAAGAGAGAGGAAAATAGAGACATGAAAAGTTTGGCAGTTTATCTCAAAGAGTACAAAAAAGAAAGTATTCTGGCACCGCTTTTTAAGCTTCTGGAGGTTGTTTTTGACCTTTTAGTTCCGGTAGTTGTGGCACAGATTATTGATGTCGGTGTCGCACAGGATAACCGAAGTTATGTGGTTCAGATGTTTTTTGTATTGATCTTAATGGCAGGGGTCGGACTTGCCTGCAGTTTTACTGCTCAGTTTTTTGCTGCGAAGGCAAGCTGTGGATTTGCGGCAAAATTAAGACAGGCAATGTTTGATCATATTCAGTCATTGTCATTTACAGAATTAGATACCATGGGAACAGATACCTTGATCACACGTTTGACAGATGATGTGAATCAGGTTCAGAATGGATTGAATCTGGGTCTGAGACTTCTGCTTCGAAGTCCATTTGTCGTACTTGGCTCCATGGTCATGGCATTTACAATCAATGTAAAATGTGCATGGATATTTGTGATTGCGATTCCGGTATTGTTCGTTGTTGTATTTTCCATTATGCTGGTCAGCATTCCATTATTTAAGAAAGTGCAAAATGGACTGGACCAGGTGACAGGACTGACAAGAGAAAATTTAACAGGTGTCCGTGTGATCCGTGCATTTTGCAGGGAAGAGCAATCTGTAGAAGAATTTGAAGATAGCAGCCGGGAACTGACGAGATTGAACCTTTTTGTCGGAAGGATTTCAGCACTTTTAAATCCAGTGACTTATGTGCTGATTAATATTGCAACAGTCATTTTGATTGACCGCGCTGGTATTCAGGTTAATATGGGAAATATGCAGCAAGGTGAAGTGGTTGCTCTTTACAACTATATGCTTCAGATAATTGTTGAATTGATCAAATTAGCATCACTGATCATTACATTGAACAAATCAATGGCGTGCGCAGACCGTGTGGCAGGAATTTTGGCAGTGAAGTCCAGTATGACATATGTAAACGATGAGATGCGTCAGAAAGAGAAAAAGCAGAATCATACACCTGCAGTTAAATTTGATCATGTCACATTTACTTATGCGGGCGCGGGAGCACCGAGTCTTAAGGATATCAGTTTCCAGGCGATGCCGGGAGAAACGATTGGTATTATCGGAGGAACCGGAAGTGGTAAATCAACACTGGTATCTTTGATCCCAAGATTCTACGATCCGCAGGACGGACAGGTCTATATGGACGGAGAAAATGTTACAGAATACACAAGAAAATCTATCGGTGAGAAAGTCGGAATTGTTCAGCAGAGAAGTGTACTGTTCCAGGGAAGTATCCGTGACAATCTGAAATGGGGTGACGAGAACGCCACAGATGAGGACATCTGGAAAGCAATTGAAATTGCCCAGGCAAAAGAAGTGGTAGAAGGAAAGATGGGAAAGCTGGATTTCCAGTTGGAGCAGAATGGACGTAATCTGTCTGGTGGACAGAAACAGAGGCTTACCATTGCAAGAGCCTTAGTTAAGAAACCGGAGATATTAATTTTAGATGATAGTGCGAGTGCTCTTGATTTTGCAACAGATGCAGCGCTTCGAAAAGCAATCCATGGTCTGGAAGGCAAGATGACAACATTTCTTGTATCTCAGCGTGTAGCTGGAATTAAGCAGGCAGATAAAATACTTGTTCTTGGAAATGGAGAATTGGCTGGACAGGGAACGCATGAAGAACTGATGAAAAATTGTGAAGTTTACCAGGAAATTTATTATTCACAATTCCCGGAAGAAAAATTAAGAGAAAAAATAAATTACGACGAGAAAGGAGAGGCATAGAAGATGAAGAAGATTTTAAAATTCATTGGAAAATATAAAATATTTCTTGTGCTGAGCGTGTTACTTGCAACCGTTTCAGTAATATTACAATTATATGTGCCGATCCTGTTTGGAGATGCCATTGATCAGATTGTTGCAGAGCATCAGGTTCAATTTGATGCCATGTGGGTACTCTTAAGAGAAATTCTTGTATTAGTGGCAATATCAGCGATGGCAACATGGATCATGAACATGATCAATAATCATATGACTTATCATATTGTACAGGATATCCGTTCCCAGGCAATCCGTCATATTCAGCGGTTGCCCCTGTCTTATCTGGACCGCCACAGTTCCGGAGATATTGTAAGCCGGATCATTGCAGATACAGATATTTTGTCTGATGGAATCTTACTTGGATTTACCCAGTTGTTTTCCGGAATTGTAACGATTGTTGTAACTTTGATTTTTATGTTTTCCAAGAATTTCTGGATCACACTTCTGGTCATTGTGCTGACACCAATGAGTTTCTTAATTGCCAGATTTATTTCTTCCAGATCATTTGAAATGTTTCATAAGCAAAGTGAGACTCGAGGAAATCAGACGGCACTCATTGATGAAATGATTGGAAACCAAAAAGTAGTCAAAGCATTCGGATATGAAGAAAAAGCGTCAGAGCGATTTGCACAGATCAATGCAGATTTACAAAAATACAGTCAGAAAGCAGTTTTCTACAGCAGTCTGACAAACCCGTCTACGCGTTTCGTAAATAATGTCATCTATGCAGGTGTTGCTCTTGTAGGAGCATTTATGATACCAGGCGGAGCTCTGACAGTTGGAGGTCTGTCCGTGTTGTTATCTTATGCGAACCAGTATATGAAACCGTTCAATGACATTAGTTCTGTCATTACAGAGATGCAAAATGCGCTGGCGTGTGCGAACCGTATTTTTGATCTTCTGGAGGAAGAAGAAGAATCCCCAGACGTGGAAGGAACAATCAACGAAGTGAAAGGAAATGTGTCCATCAGCCATGTAGACTTCAGTTATGATAAGAATCACCGCCTGATTGAAGATTTTAATCTGGAAGTAGATCCCGGCATGCGGATTGCCATTGTAGGACCGACCGGCTGTGGAAAAACGACATTTATCAATCTGCTGATGCGCTTTTATGATGTGGATCAAGGAAACATTAAAATTGACGGCAAGCCAATTGACGGACTCAGCCGCCATGCACTTCGCAGTTCCTATGGAATGGTGCTACAGGAGACTTGGATTAAAGATGGAACAGTCCGGGAAAATATCGCATTTGGAAAACCAGATGCCACAGATGAAGACATTATCCGTGTAGCAAAAGAAGCACATAGCTGGGAATTTATCGAGCGTCTTCCAAAAGGATTGGATACAGTGCTTCATGAAGACAGTATCAGCCAGGGACAGAAGCAACTTCTATGTATTACAAGAGTTATGCTCTGCCTGCCGCCAATGCTGATACTTGATGAGGCCACATCAAGTATTGATACAAGAACAGAGCAGCAGATTCAGGAAGCATTTGACAAATTAATGAAGGGACGTACAAGCTTTATCGTAGCACACCGGCTTTCTACAATCCGGAATGCATCCCTTATTCTCGTTATGAAAGACGGAAAAATCATCGAGCAGGGAACACACGAAGAACTGCTGGCACAAGGAGGATTTTATAATAAGTTGTATAACAGTCAGTTCCAGGCTGTGTAATAAAAAGAATTGCATAAAATGATAGATTTTCGAGGCAGAGTCTCAGATATGTATAAATATCGATATCTGCTGCGCTGTTTATTTTCACATGATTATTTAAACTCGCCTGAAAGGCAGGCTCAAACAGTAAATAATCATGTGAGCTATGCTCGCAGATATTACGATATTTATACAATTATCTGAGAATTCTGCCTCGAATTTTATTCGCCGATATTTTACGACAATAAATTTTAATGTGAGAAGTTTGAGGGAATTAGAAAATTTGTTTGATAATGTTTTGTGCATGGTGACGCAGATATGGCAAAAAAAGGTGTAGATTGTGTAAAGATTATACAATCATTCTATGCCATGATGGAAGGTGAGATAGAGAAAATTTGATTCAGGAATGTCGAGTTATTTTGCTGTGAGGTGTGCGTTACGCCAGACACGAACTGCCAGAAAGCATCTTGAAAGGGAGAAGAGTGTGTTATAAGGTAGAGTGAATAATAAAATTGTATGAAGTGGGAGGTAGATTATGACAAAGCTAGTATTTGAGACGAAGCGTATGAAAGTTGCAGAACTGGGGGATGAGTCTTCAGTACCGGATCTTTTTGGGGAACTGACAACTCAGAATTCGCTTGTGTTTGATCTGGACGAGGATGATGAGATTTATGAAGGATATGGCAAAGTAAATAGTGCGTTTCCATATCGTCAGCTTAATGGATATACAAGAGAGCTGCATGAGAAAGATGTAAAGACGGCGGTTCTGGAAAACGAGTATTTGAAGGCAGTATTTCTTACGGAATATGGTGGAAGATTGTGGGAGCTGTGGGATAAGAAAACAGGAAAGAATCTTCTTTACACGAATGATGTGCTCAGATTTAGCAACCTTGCTATTAGAAATGCATGGTTTTCCGGAGGTGTCGAGTGGAATCTTGGAATTATCGGTCATAATCCATTGACAACGGAGCCGCTTTATGTAGCAAAGACGCAAACAGATGAAGGTGATCCGGTACTTCGTATGTATGAATATGAACGAATCCGGGGAGTTATCTGGCAGATGGATTTCTGGCTGGAGGAGGCTTGTCCGTATCTGAACTGCAGAATGAGAATTGTTAATGACAGCAATCAGGTTATTCCGATGTACTGGTGGAGTAACATGGCAGTACCGGAGTATGAAGGGGGACGCCTTGTCGTACCGGCAAAGGAAGCATTTACAGCGGTAGGGACGAATGGTTTTAAAGTAGAGATTCCGTTTGTTAATGGAATTGATGTAACAGATTATAAGAAGATTCCGACCAGTATAGATTATTTCTTCCATATTCCGAAAGAAGAACCCAAATATATTGCCAATATTGCGCCAGATGGATATGGACTTTTACAATTTTCAACACCAAGATTACAGGGAAGGAAGCTATTTTCATGGGGAAATATTGATGCTTCCGACCGCTGGCAGGAATTTTTGACGGAAGATGCAGGACGTTATGTGGAGATCCAGGCAGGACTTGGAAAGACACAGTATGGATGTATTCCGATGGCACCACACACTGCATGGGAATGGATGGAACGCTACGGAGCAGTGGATCTTGGTGCAGGTGCATGTGAACAGTCCCATGAATGGCGTTATGAGAAGGTGACAGAGGAACTGAAGGCAAATCAGGAGATTGAGAAACTTAAGAAACGTCTGGAAGAGACAAAAGGACTTGCAAAGAAGCAGGCAAAGCTAGTCCGGGCAGGAAGCGGATATGGAACATTTGCACCAAAAACAAAAAGAACTGGTCATCTGGAATTTGTGAATCAGTCAGAAACATTAAAGAAGTGGAAACATTTCTTTGAGACAGGCATTCTACATATGCCAAATCCAGAAGATGAGCCGGACGAGTTCTGGAATGGAGAGAAATTCCTGACATATCTGGAAGAGAAAACAGTCAGAAAAGATGCACCGAATGCCGCGAACTGGTATGCACATTATCAGCTTGGTATCAGCTATCTAATTGCAGGAAGAAATGAAGATGCAAGAGACGAATTTGCAAGATCTGTTGATCTTGCATCCAATGCATGGGCATATCATGGACTGGCGTGTCTGTATCTGAAATCGGATCCTGAGAAGGCAAAACAGTTTATTATGGAAGGAATGGCGCTTCAAAGAGAGAGACTATCTTATCAGAAGGAAGGGTTTAAGATTCTGGAAAAATGTGGGGCTTACAAGGAAATTGATGAAGAATATAAAAAACAGACCACAGAAAATCAGAAGAACGGACGAATTCAATATTATTATGTGGCAGCACTTGAAAAATTAGAAAGAAATGAAGAGGCGTATCATTTGCTGAATGACGGCGATGGAATTGATGTGTCAGATATCCGGGAAGGTGACAGCGATATCCAGTCAATCTGGGAGAGGCTTCATGAAAAAGTGTACGGGGAAAAAGGGCATTTGCCACACTACTATAATTTTAAAGTGAATTAAAAAAAGTGTCTATAAAAATGGAGGAAATGTTATGAGAGTGTACAGAGCAAAAGATTACAAGGATATGAGCAGAAAAGCAGCCAATATAATTTCTGCGCAGATCATTTTGAAACCAAACAGTGTACTTGGACTGGCAACTGGCTCTACGCCAATAGGAACTTACAGTCAGCTGGTAGACTGGTACAAAAAAGGAGACTTGGATTTTTCAGAGGTGACAAGTGTCAATCTGGACGAATATAAAGGACTGCCGGGAAGCAATGAACAGAGCTATTATTACTTTATGCATCAGCATCTGTTCGATCAGGTGAATATTCAGGAGAGACACACACATTTGCCCAATGGAATGGAACCAGACAGTAAAAAAGAATGTGAACGTTATGAGGAACTGATCAGAAGCCTTGGAGGCGTAGATCTTCAGCTTCTTGGAATGGGACATAACGGACATATTGGATTTAATGAGCCAGAACAGGCATTTGAGACGGGGACACATTGTGTGGACCTTCAGGAGAGTACTATTGAGGCAAATAAAAGATTTTTTGCTTCGGAGGCGGATGTTCCAAGACAGGCATATACCATGGGGATAAAGACAATTATGCAGGCAAAGAAGATTCTTGTTGTAGTAAGTGGGGAAGACAAAGCAGAGATTGTAAAGAAAGCATTTTTCGGACCAGTAATTCCAGGTGTGCCGGCATCAATCCTTCAGATGCATAATGATGTTATTTTGGTGGGAGATGAAGCAGCATTATCTCTGATATAAAGAATCAGGGATAAAATAATCAGATGAAAATCGATAATAGGTCTTAATAATTTGTGTAATGTAGAATAAATAACAAGATTGTGAAAATATTAATTTATACAATGTGTACAAAAAACAGCCCGTTATTTTGCTGAAAACAGCATTTTAGAGCAGATTGTGCAAATTAATGAAACTTTAGGATAAAGATTATTGTGCAAAATTGTGACATAATGAATCCAACAAGAAAAGAGTAATTGCAAAATTACTAAAAACGATTTACCAAAATGGTATAGGAGGAAAAAGAATGAAAAAGAAAGTAATCAGTGTACTTTTATGTGCGGCAATGGTTGCGACCATGTTAGTTGGATGTGGCGGAAGTTCCAACGATTCCAAGTCATCTGGAGGAGATGGCAAGAAACTTGTATACTGGGCTATGTGGAGTAAAGATGAGCCACAGGCGAAAGTAATCCAGGATGCGATTGCAAAGTATACAGAAGATACAGGTGTAGAAGTAGACGTTCAGTTCAAGGGACGTTCCGGACAGCGTGAAGGTCTTCAGCCTGCACTCGATGCAAAGCAGACCATCGACCTGTTCGATGAAGATGTAAACCGTGTAAACGGATCTTGGGGAAAATATCTGTTAGATCTCGAGGATGTGGCAAAAGATTACGAGTCAGAGCACGGAAACGAGACATTATTCAAAATTGCACGTGCAGCATATGAGGATGGAACACTTCATTCAATCCCATATCAGCCATCAATCTTCGGATTCTTTTACAATAAGACATTATTTGATAAAGCTGGTATCAAAGAAGTTCCTACAACATGGGATGAGTTAGATGCAGTATGCGCTAAATTAAAAGACGCTGGTATTACACCAATCACAGCAGACGATGCTTATATGACATCATTTATCGGATATCATCTTGCAAGATATATTGGACAGGATGGAGTAAAATCTCTTGTAACCGGAGAAGAAGTAAATGGTCAGAACGTAACATGGGATGATGAGAGAGTTCTTGCAGCAGCTCAGAGCTTTGCAGATTTCGCTAAAAAAGGTTACTTCTCAAAGAACATTGCGACAAATGTATATCCGGCAGGACAGAATCAGGAATTTGCTCCTGGAGATGCAGCAATCGTTATCTGCGGATCATGGCTTCCAAATGAAGCAAAAGCTTCTGTAGCTGAGGATCTTGAGTGGGGATATTTCAACTATCCATCAGTTCCGAACGGAACAGATGACAATACAGCTAACAACATTGCTAATCAGGTATTTGCAATTAATAAAGATTCCAAGATGGCTGACGAAGCATTTGAGCTGATTACTTATATCACAACAGGTGATTATGACAAAGAGATGACAAAAGAAGCTCTTTGTATCCCAACTGACAAAGCAAATTCTGATGCATGGCCAACAGAGCTTGCAGAAGTAAAAGCTGGATTTGATGCAACAACAACATACTATGACTGGGCAGCAGGCGCAGAGAGCAACAATGACCTGACTGGTACATTAAAGACAAGCGCACTTGAGCTCGCAGCTGGTAAATTAGATGCAGCAGGATTCATTTCTGCAATGAAAAAAGCAGCAGGAAAATAAGTCATTTGAGATAATCAAATAAGATGCATATTATAATATGGTGGCGGGGCGGTTATGGCATCGCCGCCATATTTCTTTTAAGAAAACGGTCGCAGGACATCTGAAAAAAGAATGAGGCAGATGGCTGAGATTATGCGAGAAGGAGGAAATGAGATGAAAAATAATAAGAAAATGATCGTAGGCTTCCTGGCGCCGGCAGTTATCATCTTCCTCATTGTTTTTTTATACCCGATCGTCCGGACGATTATGATGAGTTTCTTCAAAATTGATTCCGTTACAGACACAACAGATTTGTGGACATTTGTAGGTATACAGAACTATGAGAAATTATTTGCAACTGCAATTTTTAGAAAGTCTATGCTGAACCTGTTTAAAATCTGGGCAATCGGTGGAGCAATTGTACTTTCTGTTTCTCTGCTGTTTGGAGTTATCCTGACAAGTGGAATCCGTGGTAAGAAATTCTTTCGTGCGGTAATCTATCTTCCGAACCTTGTAAGTGCGGTAGCTCTTGCAACTATGTGGTTACAGTATGTATATAGTTCTAAGTTCGGATTACTAAAATCTATTCTTGATGCGGTCGGTATGCATAAACTGGCAGAGACAGCATGGCTGGATACAGGTCACAAATTCGGAGCATTGTTATTTGCATATTGCTTTGGAATGATTGGATATCACATGCTGATCTGGATGAGTGGAATTGAGAGAATCAGTCCGGAGCTATATGAAGCGGCAACCATTGATGGTGCCAACAGGCCACAGCAATTCCAGCATATGACACTTCCTTTATTAAAAGGAGTATTTAAGACGAACATTACGATGTGGTCAGTAAGTACAGCGGCATTCTTTGTGTGGTCTCAGATGTTCTCAACCGTAACAGCAGATGAGGCAACTATTGTCCCGGTACAGTACATGTACATGCAGACATTTGGAGCCGGAAATGCAGTTACAGAAAGAAATGCAGGATATGGAGCAGCGATCGGTATTATCTTGTGCATCTGTATTGTAGTTATTTTTACAATCTGTAATAAACTGATTAAAGAGGATGACTTAGAATTTTAGAAAGGAGGAGACGCAAGATGGAAAAAGAGAAAAAAATAAAAGTGAAAAAGAAAATTGACTGGAAACATGAAATGGCGCTCGCTCCTGGATATATTATAGTAATTTTATGGGTGGCATTTACATTCATGTTACTTGGATGGATCATAGCAGCCAGTCTTTCTACTACAACAGATATCTTTGCAGGAAAAGCATTGAAATTCCCGTCGGGACTACACTTTGAAAATTATGTGCAGGCATGGGGAAGTGGCGGAGTTGCAACATTCTTTACAAACTCCCTCCTTTATGCAGTAGTATCTTGTGTATTGCTGATCCTGATCTGTGCGCCGGCAGCATATGTACTGGCGAGATTCACATTTTTGGGAAATAAAATCATTCAGACAAGTTTTGTATCGGCAATGGGAATTCCGATTACCATGATTGTGCTTCCGCTGTTTAGTATCGTTGCCAATCTTGGAATCTTGAACAGTGTATTTGCTAGCAAAGTAACATTGATCTTTCTGTATATTGGAATCAACATTCCATATACAACAATTTTTCTGCTGACATTCTTCTCGAACCTGTCTCGAACATATGAAGAGGCTGCTGCAATTGATGGCTGTCCTCCAACGAAGACATTCTGGAAGATTATGTTCCCGATGGCTCAGTCGGGAATCGTCACAGTTACGATTTTCAATTTTATCAATATCTGGAATGAATATTTCCTGTCATTGATCTTTGCAAACAACGATACATTACGGCCGGTAGCGGTTGGACTGTACGGAATGCTCCAGTCTATGCAGTATACAGGCAACTGGGCAGGAATGTTTGCAGCAGTTGTTATTGTATTCCTGCCGACCTTTATTCTGTATCTCTTCTTATCAGAGAAGATTATAGGTGGAGTAACGGGAGGAATCAAGGGATAGAG
>OLPC01003107.1_pt1 | contig 11404 bp, 6 predicted proteins | sample 1672341 | NCBI WGS metagenome assembly OLPC01 (sample SAMEA3136673, study PRJEB25190) | human gut metagenome | reverse complement strand
CGCCGCCGTTCTCCACGCAGGCGAAGATGTCGTCCACCGCGGCGATGCCGAGCACATGGCGCGGACGGCTTTCCGGCATCGCGTCACAGATCCAGGCGCAGGTGTCGCCGATGATGCGCTTCTCGATCGCGCCGCCGATGCCGACGCCGTCGAAATCGAGCGAAGCGATCTGTTCGGCGGCATGCCTGCGCAGATCCTCGTAATTCGCGCCCTGCACTACGCCGTAGAGCGCCTGATACGGCTTGCCGAGACGTTCCTCGGTAAGCCGCTTGTGCTCGGCCACGCAACGTTGCGCCCAGCGGTAGGTGCGTTCCACGGAACGTTCCTGGTAGCCGCGGGTGTTCATCAGCGTGGTCAGCTCGTCGAAAGCGAACATGATGTCGGCGCCGATCTTGTGTTGGATGCCCATGGAGATTTCGGCGGAGAACCGGTGCAGCGAGCCGTTGAGCGGCGACTTGAACGTCACACCGTCCTCGTCCACGAACGCGAGCCGCTCCTTGCCTTCCGCGATCACGTCGTCCGATTTCATGCCGGTGACGTCCATGGCGAGCGTCTTCTTGAAGCCCGCGCCGAGTGACAGCACCTGGAAGCCGCCGGAATCGGTGAATGTCGGACCGTTCCAGTTCATGAATTTGGCGAGTCCGCCGGCTTCGTCGAGCACCTGTTCTCCGGGGCGTTCATACAGGTGGAACGCGTTGGACAGCAGGCATTGCGCGCCAAGATCCTTCATGGTTTCGGGCAGCACGGCCTTCATCGCGGCCTGCGTGGCCACCGGCACGAACGCCGGGGTGTGGATGTCGCCGTGGGGGGTGTGGATGATGCCGGTGCGGCCGTAGCGCGCGCCGCCGCGGCCCTTGCCATCGGCCGCATCTGGCAGGCGGGTTTTCTGCTCGAAGTAGAACGCGTCGCGGCGGCCGGGCTTGCCGGGTTCCGCGCCGCGGGGATGCTCAATAAGGTTTTCGGTCGATGCCGCGCTGGTCGTGTTGCCTGCTGCGTCGTGCGTTGCGCCGGCTGCCGCGTTGGCCGCTGAGGTCTCGTGCGCCACCGCGCCGGTCTGTGGTTCGTTCAAGCTTGTCATGCTCTCAACTGTATGCGATAGCGCCGATTGCCGCGGTGGCGCCATCGGCGGTCGACGGTGGCATCGTATGGAGCAAACTGCCAAGCGATTCGATTGCTACTTTCAACAAACATTCAGGAAACTTCCAGAGCAGGTATCTTTACTCTTAGATAGCAGTTCGAGCGGCACGATTGCTGACCATGTTGAATGCCGCGAGACGAATAAGGAGCAACAATGGCTGAAGATAATAGCGATCAGAACATCGCCCAGCCGCAGGATGGCACGCAGCAGACCGCGCCGCAGACGCCGAGCGAGAACGTCGCCGACGAAGCACAGACTTCCGTTACCGAACCGATTGCAGTGCCGAACGCGGGCGAGCAGCCCACCACCGCCCTTCCTACCGTGGACGCGGCGGATGGCACGGCAGGCAATACCGCTGACGATACGCCGGATTATGCTTCCGCTGCCGGTGAACGCACGGTGATCAACAACGCGACGCAGGATGCGCCGACCGAACAGTACCGTCCGGCGCCCGAATACGGCGCGTACGGTCCGGTGCCGACGCCGCCGGCTGGCGATGCCAGCGGCCAGACCGCCCAGCAACCGCAGTACGGCGCGCAGCAGCAGGGCCAGCCGCAGGACAACCGTCCGTCGTTCTTCGGCGCTTTCGGTAACCCGTATACGACCGGCAATCAGCGGAACAATGGCAATCCGTTCGGCAATCCGTTTGGCGGCTCGTCCGCGCAGAACGGCGCGCAGCAGAACAATCAGCAGCAGCCGCAGTACGGCGCGAACATGCCCCCTGCGGGACCGGGCAACCGCAATCCGTTCGGCGCTCCGGGGCAGGGCTTCCCGAACCAGCCGAACCAGACGCCGGTCGTCACCAAGCAGAAGTCCGGCATGACCAGCCATGTGGTCACCGCCGTTGTGGCCGCACTGGTGTCCGGCGCGCTGTGCCTCGGCGTCGGCTTCACCGCGATTACCAACGGTTGGGTGCATGTGCCGACCTCCAGCTCGCTGTCCGACGTCAAGTCCAACACGTCCGGTTCCGGTTCCGCCAAGGCGAAGTCCGGTACGGCGGTCGATTGGACCGCGGTGGCCAAGGAAGTGTCCGATTCCGTGGTGGCCATCGACGTGGCGACCAGCGACGGCGAAGCCAAGGGCTCCGGCGTGGTGATCAGCGACAAGGGCTATATCGCCACCAATAACCACGTGATTTCCGGCGCGCAGCAGATTCAGGTGACGCTCGCCAGCGGCGCCGTCTATTCCGCGAAGGTGGTCGGCACCGACACCACCACCGATTTGGCCGTGATCAAGCTCGACAATCCGCCGAGCGATCTGAAAGTCGCGGAATTCGCCGATTCCGACAATCTCGCCGTCGGCGAGGCCGTCATGGCGATCGGCAATCCGCTCGGCTACGACGACACCGCCACCACCGGCATCGTGTCCGCGCTCAACCGCCCGGTGACCGTGACCGATGACGACAACAACGCCATCGTCACCAACGCCGTGCAGATCGACGCGGCCATCAACCCGGGCAACTCCGGTGGTCCGACCTTTAATGCGGCTGGTCAGGTGATCGGCATCAATTCGTCCATCGCCTCCACCGCAAGCTCGTCCGGTACTGCCGGTTCGATTGGTATTGGCTTCGCCATCCCGTCGAACCTTGTCAAGCGCGTGGCCAACGAAATCATCGACAATGGTTCCGTGAGGCATGTGGTGCTTGGCATCACCATCAAGAGCTCCTCGGTGGAAGCGGACGGTGTGACCCGCGGCTGCGCCCAGGTGCAGGCCGTGACCGACGGTGGCCCGGCGTCCAAGGCCGGCGTGAAGGCCGGCGACTCCATCGTGGCGTTCAACGGAAAGGCAGTGAACAACAACTACTCGCTGCTCGGTTACGTGCGCGCCTCCGCCATGGGAGACAAGGTGAAGCTGACCGTTGTGCGCGGCGGCAACACCATGGATCTCGAAGTGACGCTCGACCAGGAAGAGACCAAGACGAACTCCTCTAACAAGCAGGAACAGCGTCAGCAGAACAACGGCAACGACGATAACGGCAACGGCCAGAATGGCGGCAGCCAGAACGGCCAGAATGGCGGCAGCCAGAACGGCCAGAATGGCGGTAACGGCAACAACGGCGACGGCGGTGGCCTGTTCGATCCGTTCGGTCTGTGGTAAAGCCGGATGCGCGGCATCGTACGGCAACGTACGGTGTGCGGCGTTCATGCCGACAGCGATACGGGTGGCTGCCACCCGATAGGCTGACGGCGAAGTCGCAACCGCAATCCGCGTAATCGCGGAAAACGCTGAACAAGCCGAAAAACGGCGGAAAACAAGGGCTGTGCGAGCAATCGCACGGCCCTTTTCGTATGCGCGGAACGCGCGCGACGAACGGAAGCACACGCAAACGACCGCGGCAATCGCAATGCTCTGTTATGCTGGAAATATCTTTTTACGCCGTGTATCGATGGTCCGCGCAGGCGGGGCGCCGATGGGTTAACAAGGCGTCCGATACGAGCGTAAGGAGATTCTCATGCGTAGAATCATTTCCATTTGCAAAGAAGTTCCGCTGCTGCCGATCGCCATCATTGCCGCGATTCCGTTGGCATTGCTGGGTTCGTGGCGTCCGTGGGAGGCTGCGGGCGTCTCGCTGACTTTCGGACCGTTCAATCCGGGTGTCGGGCAGTGGATCGTGATCGCGCTGGTCGTGTACACGATTGTGGTGACTGTGATCGGCATGATTGACGATTTGCGGCACGGTCACGTCGGTGTGGATTTGCTTGCGGTTATTGCGATCGCGTCGACGGTGGCGGTGCAGGAATACTGGGCTGCGTGGGCCGTGGTGCTGATGATTTCCTCCGGCGAGGCGATTGAGGAATTCGCACAGTCGAAGGCGGAAGGCAACCTGACGGCGCTGGTTGATGCGGCGCCGCGGACCGCGCACGTGGTGACGTTGCCGGGCGTGGGTGCACGTGCGGCGGCTGCCGGGGCCGACGGTACTGCCGGTGATGCTGAGGGCGACATGACGGCGGACGGCTTTCGCAAGGTCGCCAGTGTGGATGTGCCTAACGCTGCGGAAACGAATAAGTCCACCACCCAAACCAAGCCTTACGACGCGGCCGGCGAGCATTTCGAAACCGTTCCGGTCGACCAGGTCAAGCTTGGCGACGTGATCCTCGTGCTGCCGGGCGAAACGGTGCCGGTCGACGGCGAACTGCTGTCGGGCGTCGCCACGTTGGATCTGAGCAATATCAACGGCGAGCCGGTGCCGCGCGAAGTGTATGCGGGCGCGCGCGTGCTGTCGGGTGCGGTCAACGGATCGACCGCGCTGACGATGCGTGCCACGCAATTGGCGCAGGATTCGCAGTATCAGAAGATCCTCGAACTGGTGTCTTCGGCGCAGGAATCGCGCCCGACCGTCGTCAAAACCGCCGATGTGCTGGCGGTGCCGTTCACCATTCTTTCGCTGGCGATCGCCGGCATCGCGTGGGCCGTCGCAGGCACGCCATTGCGATTCGCGCAGGTGCTGGTTTTGGCCACGCCCTGCCCGCTGCTGATCGCCGCGCCCGTCGCGTACGTGGCCGGCACCGGTCGCCTTGCCAAGGCGGGCATTCTTATCAAAGCGCAGGATGTGCTGGAAAACTTGGGCCGCGTATCGCATATCTTCTTCGACAAAACCGGCACGCTTACCGTCAAGCAGCCGCAGGTCGTGCGCGTCGAGAAGCCGTTCGAAAACAGCTCGCCGTACGACGAGAACCACATTCTGATGATGGCCGGCGTGGTGGAAGGCTACTCGGTGCACATTCTGTCGAAGGGCATCGCGGCGGCCGGGCAGAAGGCCATGCAGGAACTGTACGCGCGCTATGAGAACGGGCAGCGGCTGTGCGCCGAACGCGATTTGCCGGGGCATGGACGCGATTACCCCGTGGTGAAGAACATCGAGGAACAGTCGGGCAAGGGTGTGTCCGGCGAGGTGAACGGGCATGCCGTGCGCGTGGGTCGTTTCGCGTACGTGACGGCCGACGAGGCCGGCTTCACGCATGTGCTGGGCGCAGGGGTGGCGGCCGGTACTGCGGCTGGTGCTGTGGCCGATAGCGCGGTTGGCGATTCGGCGACCGGGACCGCTGCCGGCGCTTCCAAGAAGCCGGAGGTGAATTCGCTGTTCGCACCTCTCGAACCGGACGAAATGGCCGCATACGTGGCGATCGACGGCAAGCTCGCCGCACGTATTGTGCTGCGTGACGTGCCGCGCGAAAACGCCAAGGCGTCCCTCGAAAAACTGCACCGGCTCGGCGTGAAGAAACTGTCCATGCTCACCGGCGACAAGGAGGCTTCCGCACGCATCATCGCGGGCGAGGTCGGCATCGACGACGTGCAATCCGAACTCTTCCCCGAAGGCAAGGTCGCGGCCGTCAAGAACGCCACGGAAGACGCGCACCAAAACCAGCCGGCGTGGGACAAGGTCGTACAGCGCGTGGTCGGCGAATCCATGACCCGACAGGTGACGATGATGGTCGGCGACGGCGTGAACGATGCCCCTGTACTGGCGGTTGCGGACATCGGTATGGCCATGACCGACGGCACGTCCACCGCCGCGTCCGAATCGGCGCAGGTGGTCATCATGAACGACGACATCGCCTCCGTGCCGCGCGCCATCGCCATCGCCCGCCGCACGAAGAAAGTGATGCTGCAGGCGGTGCTGGTCGGCCTTGGATTGGCGATTATCGGCATGGTCGCGGCCGCGTTCAACCTCATTCCGGTGGTCGTCGGCGCGTTCATGCAGGAAGCGATCGACGTGGTCAGCATCCTGTGGGCGCTCACCGCCCTGCTCGACCGCGAGTAGCGCCGGTTGCGGCGACGAGCCGTGCGGAGGCTGAACCGCGTTGCGCCGTGCTACATCGAGCTGGGCGAGATTTCGCCAGCGATGTTCCGGCGCATCCACGTGCCGAAATCGGCCGCGTCCACGCCCTGCGACAGCAGGAACATGATCTTCGCGTATGCGGCTTCCAGCGTCATGTCGCCCGATCCGGTCGCACCGGCGCGGGCGATCGCGTCGCCCGTCTCGTAATGGCCGAGCAGCACTTCCGCCTGCTGGCATTGCGATGCGATGACGACAGGCACGCCGTCATGCAGCACGTCGGCGATCACGTCGGTCAGTCCTGGCTCGTCGCTCGGCACATTGCCAACGCCGTACGCGCGCAACAGCACCGCTTCCGGACGAGGGTCGAGCATCGCGGCCAATCGCGCGGCGGAAATGCCGGGAGCCATGTCGATCACGGCTACATCGTGACGGGAGTAGGGCAGCGGCGACGCCCAACCGCAACCGGAGCCGGCCGAATCGCCCGCATACCAATGCCACGGCGTGCCGGTACGTGCCAGCGGGCCGGTGGACGGCGCCGAAAACCCTTCGAACGCCCAGCTTGACGATTTGCTCACACGGTTGCCGGCGAACAGATGATGGCCGAAGAACAGGCCGACGCCATGAAAACGTCCGCTCATCGCGGCGTTCAGCGCACCCGTGACGTTCGCGGTGGCGTCCGATTCGATTTTGCCGAGCGGATGCTGCGACCCCGTGAAAATCACAGGCTTGCCGAAACCGGTCAGCGCGTAAGACAGCGCGGCGCTCGAATAGCTCATCGTATCGGTGCCGTGCAACACCACAAATGCGTCGGCGTCATCGCGGTGCGCGCGCAGGTCGTCCGCCATCGTCTGCCAATTGTCGGGCGTCGCGTTCGACGAATCGATCAGCGGGTCCAGCTCGGTGAACGAGAACAAGCTCGGGTCCAGATGCGCGTCCTCAATCAGCCGGCGCAGCCAGCCGCGCATATCGGCGCCCGGAACCAGACCGTTCGGTGACTCGACCATACCGATGGTGCCGCCGGTATACGTGATGTGAATGCGCATATGCCCACCCTCTTACGATAAGGACCTTCTTTAGTGAGGGACCGATTGTGATCTTCTGCGATTGTACGTTCTCCTGCGCCGGCACATGGGCCGGGCTGCGCGTTGCGAGGCAAGTAAGGGAATCGCAAGAAAGTGCCGTATGCCCCCTGTTGGAAATGCAGGGAATATATTAGGCTGGAACATATGAGCGAAACCAACGAACTTCGTATTGCTGTAATCGGCGCCGGCCCCGCAGGCGTCTACTCTTCCGATATTTTCCTGCGCCAGCTGGGCAAGCTCGGCGAAGAGCTGGGACTGGGCACCAAGGCCCGCATCGACCTGTTCGAAAAGCTGCCGGTGCCGTTCGGCCTGGTGCGCTACGGCGTGGCCCCCGACCACCCTTCCATCAAATTCATCGCATCCGCTCTCGAGAAGACGCTCGACAACCCGGACATCCACCTGTACTGCGACGTGGAATTCGGCAAGGACGTGACGCTTGACGAGCTGCTGGAACGTTACGACGCCGTGCTGTTCGCCACTGGTGCCGTCGAAGACAAGCCGCTCGGCCTGCCGGGCGCCGACTTGGACGGCGTGTACGGTGCCGCCAAGTTCGTGGAATGGTACGACGGTTACCCGACCGGCGCCCGCGCATGGCCGCTCGATGCCGAGGAAGTCGCTGTGATCGGCGGCGGCAACGTGGCCATGGACGTGGCGCGCGAGCTGATGCGCAACGCCGACGACCTGAAGGAACGCACCGACATTCCGGACAACGTGTACGAAGGCATCAAGGCCAACAAGGCCAAGACTCTGCATCTGTTCATCCGCCGTGGCGTGGCTCAGGCCAAGTTCTCCGTGCAGGAGCTGCGCGAAATGGAGAAGCTGCCGGGCGTGCAGCTGATCATCAACGAAGACGACTTCGATCTGGACGACGACACTATCGAGGAGGCCGGCAAGGACAAGCTGACCCGTCAGATGGTCGAGGAGCTGTTCACCATCCGCGAGATGGCCGAGGACATGGAAGACGACGGCGACACCGATTTCGAAGGCAACCCGGCGGATCGCAAGTACTACATCCACTTCAATTCCGCTCCGGTCGAAGTGCTGGGCGAGGACGGCAAGGTCAAGGCGATTCGCGTGGAGAAGACGACGACTTCCGCGGACGGCAAGATGACTCGCGCCGGCGAATTCGAAGAGTACCCGGTGCAGGCCGTGTATCACGCAATCGGCTACAAGCCGGCCACCGCGCCGGGCATCGCGTACGACGAGCGTCGCGCGCACCTGGCCAACGCGAACGGCGACGGCCGCATCACCACGGAGGCCTCCGGCGAGGGCGCGCAGGTGCGTGAGCGTCTGTACGCCACCGGTTGGGCCAAGCGTGGTCCGGTCGGCCTGATCGGCTCCACCAAGTCCGACGCGCTGCTCATCGTCACCAACATGCTGGAGGACCTGTCCAAGGCCGCCGAAGGCGGTCGCGTGGCCGCTGACCGCGATCCGGAATCCATCGACCGTCTGCTGGCTTCCCGCGGTGTCAAGCCGATCGACTTCGCCGGCTGGAAGAAGGTCGATGCGTTCGAACGTGCCGAAGGCGCGAAGGAAGGCCGCGAGCACAAGAAGGTCATCGACCCGGAGCAGATGCGCGCGCTGGCGCATGCCTGAATCGGGCCGGCTGGAATTAGGGTGGGAGTGCTGACTTCCTGACACCCTAACTCCAAGCCTTTTAACGCAATCTAGTAACGCCCTGCACGTCCGATTCCTCTGAATCGGACGTGCAGGGCGTTAGTTTTTGCCGCTTTAGTGGTCGATTTTCGGCGGACTGGTCGCGTAGCGTGCATTTTCGATCGCACAACCGCCCGTTTCTCCAGAATCGGACATACGCGGTCGTTTTGACCTATTACCCCCGAAGTTCGGGTCCATGCGCTAGGCTGACCCCAGTGAAACGCGGTGCGCAATATCATCGCAAACGGATGCGGGCATTGAAATCTAAGGTTGTGAAGTCGGCATGAACTTTGGAAAACACGTCAAGCGCAAGGCGCTGTACTGCTGTTCCGTGTCCGTCGTGGGCCTGCTGATCGCCTGCCTGATCGGCTTCGCCATGGGCGTGGGTCTTGTCGATGTGCATCTCGAAGAGGAAGCCCACGCAGCGGCGTCCTCGGGAACGTCTTCGGAAACGTCCTCCACGTCGGGCGCGCTTAAGAAAAACAGCGCGCCGCAATCGCAGACACAAGCCGTCTCGTCGCCGACGCAGGTCGCGCTGGACGGCATTTCCGCAGTCGAGGGCAGCGCCACGATCACAACGCAGGGCTTCACGCTAAGCGCCGATTCGCAGGCCGCCGTGCAGTCTCAAATCGCCACTTTCGAAGCCGACGGATATACCGCATCATTCGTGCTCGCCGACATCACGACCGGCCGCACGATCGCATACAACGCCGATGCACAGATCTATTCGGCCTCGTCGGCGAAGGCGCCATACCTGATATCGCTGTTCTCAACGGGCACCGTCGACCTGAACAGCGTGGCCCAATCCGCTGACGCGCAGTCCGCCACCGTCCACCAGAAGGTCGACGCCGTCCTGCGCAATTCCGACAACGCGTCTTACGGCTGGCTGTACAAAACGTATGGCCTCGACTGCTTCAACACGTGGGCCGAACAGGCAGGCGCGGCTTCCAGAATGGGTGATCGCGGCGGGTACCTGTTCACCTCCGCGCGCGACATGGCCAAACTGTGGACCGCCGGATACGGTTTCCTGTTCGCCGGGCAAACGGCGGGGGTGCAGAACATCACGCCCGAATCGCTGCAATGGCTGTCCGGAGACATGACGAATTCGCTGAACTCCTGCATCCACGCGGCCCTTGGCGATGCGGACACCGTGTACACGAAGGCCGGATGGATCAACGGCGAAGGCGATTTGTACGCGCTGAACGATGCCGGATTGGTGATGTCGCAGTCGGGCACGTACGTGCTGGCGGTGCTGACGAACGCGTGCGGCCGCAACGATTTGCTGACCAGCCTGATCGGCACGCTCGACGCAGTGCATTCGGGGGATATGCGGGGGTAATACGTTTCAAGTTGGGGTGACTCTCGCCGTGCCGCAGATAGGTCTATGGCCGATGCTGTAGCGTCGTTGCGTGGCATGTTTCTAGATGTTGCAAATCCACCCTTCAGCTTGTATACAGCAAAATCCCAGCCTGAATTCCTAGGCTGGTGGCCATGAACGGCAAATTGCAGGTGCACGGCCATTGCAATGGCTTGAAAACAACGCTTTTGTTCGCGTTGATGTGGGGCGTCATCATGCTCATCTGGTGGGCGACCGGCGCCAGTCAAAGCACGCTCGGCTACTACATTCTCATCGGCCTGGGCTCCACGTTCGTCTCCTACTGGTTTTCCGACAAACTGGCGATCGCCAGCATGCACGCTCGACAGGTGAGCGAGCAGGAAGCCCCCGTACTATACAAGATCGTCCGCGAGCTATCGGCGAAGGCAGGCAAGCCGATGCCGCGCATCTACATCGCCCCCACCATGAGCCCCAACGCGTTCGCGACGGGGCGCAACGAACGACACGCGGCGGTCTGCTGCACGCAAGGCATCCTACAGACGCTTAACGAACGTGAGATTCGCGGCGTGCTCGGACACGAACTCATGCACGTCTACAACCACGACATTCTGACGTCCGCAATCGCCTCCGCCATGGCCACCGTCATCTCGTACCTCGGCTACTCGCTCATGTATTTCGGCGGCGGCCGTTCGCGTGACGACCGCGACGATTCGGCGTCCGGCGGCTTGGGATTGCTGGGTGTGCTGCTGAGCACGATTCTGGCGCCGATCGCAGCGTCGCTGATACAGATGGCAATCTCCCGCACACGCGAATACGACGCCGACGAAGACGGTTCCAAGTTGACGGAGGATCCGGAAGCGCTCGCTTCCGCGTTGAGCAAGATTTCCGGCGGCGCGGCCGCGATGCCGATGGAGAAGACCGCCGGCACGCAGTCGGTGGCTGCGATGATGATCGCCGGTCCGTTCTCCGCGGAGGGCTTCTCGCGCCTGTTTTCCACGCATCCGCCGATTCAGGACCGCATTGCGCGGCTCATGCAGATGGGCCAGGAGATGCGGCAGCAGGGCGTGCAGTCCGGATATTTGGCCGGTGGCTATGCCACGAGCGGCGTTGCGGCGGCGGATATTCGGCAAGGCGGACGTTCTGCGATGGCTGGTGCCGGTGGGCCGCAATTTGGAACGCAGTATGGATTCGCGCATGATTCGGGCGGCTCGGCTGGCAGATATTCTCGCGACTATTCGCAGCGGCCGCGTGGTTGAGTCTCCGTGATATTGCGGAAAATTGGTATCGCATGTCGGTCTGTGTCCGCATACGCATCCGTTGCGTGCTAGACTAATGGCTCGTGCCCAAAAGGCACACCTTGCGGATGTAGTTCATCGGTAGAACGAAAGCTTCCCAAGCTTTAAAGGCGGGTT
>OLPC01003106.1_pt1 | contig 11405 bp, 8 predicted proteins | sample 1672341 | NCBI WGS metagenome assembly OLPC01 (sample SAMEA3136673, study PRJEB25190) | human gut metagenome | reverse complement strand
CCGCGCCGGAAGGGACCTCCGATATAGGAAATATAAATAGGGAAAGAGGTTGCGAAAAAAGACTAAATTGTTATAATCATCTAAACAAGACATATCACTTAGGAAGTAGGTGACAAACATGACCAACACGAAGAAAATCAAATTCACAACCCTGGTGCTGTCTGTTTGCATGCTGGCAGCATTATGGCTCATGGACAGCAAGTATGGGGAAGGGATTCTCTTCCGCGGGACGGAACCGTTCCGATTTGGCACGACCCCATCGTACACGTTTCATTCACTTGTCGAAAAGCTGTTAGTTCTAACCGTGTTCAGTTGCGGGATGCTCTTGCTTTCGTTTCTGACCAAAAAGAAAGACGGGGTATTCGGTAATGACCGGCGAATGCTGCAATTGGTGGCGATTCTGGATCTGTTCCTGGTAATTGTACTGGTCTATGCCGGGGTTCGAAGCGCAGGAGGAATCTACAACATGAATGATGCCGGAAAGGCGGAATACCTGACAAGCTATTGGATGGCAGTGGCGCCGTGCGGAATTGCCGCAGCGGTGCAGGTGCTGTTGAATGTGTGTGGTTTGCGTTCTGCAGAGAAATAAAGGGAAGAAAATAATGACGTCCGGTTTGGGTACCGGGCGTCATTTGAGTTTGTCAATAAGCATCTTGCGAGCACGTTGAATTCGCTTGTATACCGCGCCGTCGGAAATTTGGAGGAACTTTGATATTTCGGAAATATCATGCCCGTATACGGCATACAACTGCAGTGTCGCTCGATATTTTTCGGGAAGTTCGTTCAGTGCGGCCAAGGTCGTATCCAATGTTTCCTGTTCCAGAAGTGCGTTCATGGATTCTTCTGTAATAAGCGGAAGCTTGTAATCGTCAAACTCGGTTTCCGGGTATTTCTTGGCGCGGGCAATCATGTTCAGCGAAAGATTTTTCACGCTTACGGCAACGTATCGTTTCACAGGAAGAGAATCTACCGGTCCGATTTCCAGAATTCGGGAAAAGCACTGTGCAAGGCGAAGAAAAGTCTCGCTGACGGCATCTTCCGCTCGCTGATGATCGCGGAGAACGTTATATGCAATGAAATACATTAAATCACGATGTGTACGGTATAGTTTTTCAAACTCAGACTGATCTTCCGGTGAATCCAGCATCTGAAGGTATAAAGCAAGCATGAAGCACCTCATTTTTTGTAGAGTTACGCTGTAGTTAATACATAATAACATATCTAAAGAATAATTGCCAATGAAATTGGAATCTAAACACCCCGTCAGCGATTGAAGGCGGGCAGTGGATGTGTTAGAATTTCAGTATCGAAAATCCTGCATGAACGCATTGATAACCAAGGGAGAGGGCGTATGGGAAGCAAGAACAAGAATCGCACAAAAATAATCGGTGCCGCAGCGGCTGCCGGGGCTGCACTGGGATATACCGCCGTTTGCAATCAGCTTTTTGATTTTACGGTGGCGCGGAAGAGCCTTTGGAGTTACGGCGGAAAGAAAAAGAAGGATGGGAAGGCCAAAGCCGTGCCGCTGGATCGGTACGGGCGGATTCCGGAACAGGACCAAGAGTGGCTGAAGAACCGGGAACAGGACGAATTGGAGATTTGCTCCACCGTGGACGACACCCCCCTGTTCGGTCGCTATCTTCGATGCGAGAATCCTAAGCGGATTATACTTTGTGCCCACGGATACCGAACCAACTCCCTGAAGGATTTTGCCGGAGTCGCCCGGTGGCTTCACGAGAACAATTGCGACCTGCTGACAATCGATCAGCGGGGCTGCGGCAAAAGCGGCGGGGAATACATCACCTTTGGCGCCAGGGAGAAGTACGACGTGTTGGACTGGTTGGATTTCGTCGAGAGCCATAACAGAAAAGGCCTGCCGGTCTATCTGTATGGCGTGTCGATGGGGGCGGCCGCCGTGTCCTGCGCTTCCGGTCTGACCCTTCCGCCCAACGTGCGGGGGATGATTGCGGACTGCGGATACACTTCCATGAAGGATATCTGCACCCTTTGCCTAAAAAAATGGTTTCACCTGCCGGCATTTCCGTTCATGCAGAGCTTTGACCGGCGATGCCAGCGGAAAGCGCATTTCGGAATGCAGGAAGCGGATGCGGAACACGCCCTTCGGAAATGCCGGATTCCAAGTCTGTTCATCCACGGGACCGCAGACAAATTCGTGCCGCCGTCCCATGCCATTCGGAACTATCAGGCTTGCGGTGCGGCGGATAAAGATATCCTGTGGATTGACGGCGCGGAGCATGCGGTATCCTATTACGAGAACCCGGCGGAATACCGGAGTGCACTCAAGGCTTTTTTCGACCGGACGGAGCACCGGAAGCCGAGAGAAACGGAAGTATAGAAAGTATAGAATAATTAGAACGGAGAGAAGGTATGAGTATAGAAATTCGTCCGGCAAAAGCCTCCGATATGGAGTTTTGTGCCGCTTTGTACAAGGAAATATATAACACCGTTTATCAGGGAATCGTGGATTCTCGACTGATTACGTCCATCAACCAGGAGGACACCGTGCAGCGGATGCGGGGAGACTGGCTGCAGCCGGGGGGCGAATTCTGGATTGCCGAGGACGTGTCGGAGGCGGGAGAACGCACCTTCCTGGGGTTCACCAGCGGATTGCCGTCGCCGGAGGTTTTGGGCGCCTTCTGGCTGGAAAAGCTGTTCCTGACGGAAGCGGCTCGGGGCAAAGGTCTGGGCCGGAAACTGATTGAGCACATGGGACGCTGCGCGAAAACCCAGGGATACGGTCAAATGGTAATAGATGTCTTCAAGGGAAACGACAATGCGGAGCAGATGTACCGCCATTTGGGGGCGGAGCTGATCAGCGAGGAGTATCCGGAGGAAATCAACCTGTTCCCGATTAAAGCGAAGCTGCTTTCCTGGGACGATTTGAGCATTTTTGAAGAAGAATAGCCCTTCGCCCATTTCGACCTGAAGGGCTACGAGTAGTTCCAATGACGGAACCATGAGTGATACGATTCTGGCGGGCGAGGACATCGCTAAGAGCCTGGCCCGGCTGCCGAAGGTGGAATAAAAACGACAATCCCGAAAAGTGAACGCCAAAAAAGAGCGGAACGGCCCATTGCCATTCCGCTCTTTCGGGTATTTGATTACTTTGTTGATTCCTTTCGCTCCTTAATATAAGCTTGCAGTACTGCTTCGGAATCAAGACCGGTTTCCTTGAGTGCTACTTCCACCGGAAGGTATCCGGATTCAAACATTTCAAGGATAGTATCTATGTGGCCTTCTTCACGACCTTCCGCACGTCCTTCTTCGCGACCTTCCGCACGGCCTTCCTCCAGGCCAAGCTCACGTCCCTCTGCACGTCCTTCTGCGAAAAAAGCTTTGTATTTTTCTTCCAGCAACATATAAATCCTCTCCCATCGTACATTATTTCGGGATTTAACGACCTCGTTCTGGATTCGATTGGTGAGCGGTGTATTCGGGTTATCCCCGCAGAGATAGCGGAGAAAGCCTTGCAGTTCCGGCGACATATCTGGAATCGTGCTTTTGGCATTGATGAACACCTTAACCATACCGTCATCCAGATGAAGATCCGATGATTCCTGACAGACATTTTCGAAGGTGTATTTCGGAAACCCTTTCCCAAACAAATCAAAGGTGTTGATGAAAATAATGTAACTTTGTTTCAGCTCATCGTAACCGGCCCCGGAGCTAATCATATTTAAATCAACGGTCCCTTGGTAATAACGACTTCGTTTCGGCAGATTTCCGGTATTGGTAGTCTGCATTTCGATGTTGTATGCGGTGCTGAGATCGTCTTCAAAGTAGACATCCAAGCGAACTCCTTTTTGATCCAAGGCAAGATCGATGGATTTCTGAGTTTCACTGTAAGCCACTTTGCCAACCTTTCGATCCAGCAGCAGTTCCACCAATTCTTTGCAAATGTCCGGATTGTTCTGCATGATATTGCAGAACAGAAAATCATCGGTAAACGATAATTCTTTGTAGGTTTTGTACTTCCTTCTCGTACTCATTTATTCCTCTTTTCTTTATTATAAATCAAATATAGTTCCTGTCAAATCTTAATGGCAAATACTAGAATTATATTGAATTCACAACAACGATGAGCGCGCGCGTATGTTTCTGAAATTTCATGGTTCCATCCTATCAGAAATAGTTTTAATCACAATATGTTTAGAACAAAAAGGACTGAAACCACCGATAAAAAAACTATACAACCTTGTTTTTAAACTCGAGGAAGCAACCCAACGAAAATCGCAAGAAAAGTAAAAAATCAAAAAAGAGAATCAGACGCATCCGATTCTCTTAGGTGTGTTCCGCATAATCGGAGATACACCGCAATTCACATCATTTGGTTAAATGTATAATAGCACCTGCTTTAAGTCGCAGCCAAAACCCATCACCACATATGTCTCGCAAAGGTGCGCGCCTTAGTCTCAATTCCCGGCACATTCTGGATGGCACCGGGGTCGTTGGCGGTTTCCACGATGGCAAATCGCCCCGGCAGGATGAAGTTTTTGTTAAAGCAGAAGGCCCCCAGAATCTGCTCCGATACGATATCACCGCCGCTGTAGCCGGAAACCACCAGACTGTAGATTCTTTTTTTACTAAAATCATGGGTTCGGAACAGTGCAGTGAGCCGGTTGACCATGGCGGTGAGGTTGGCGCTCAGGGCATCGTTGTAATTCGGTGAAATCAGCATGACCGCATCGCTGCGGAGGATGGCGGGAAAAACTTTCTCCGTCATGATTCCGCCGTAAAAGCAATCTTCTTTCTCGCCGAAGTGGCGGCAGGTCTCGAATGTGCAGCCGCGGCAATCCTGAATGGAGCCGTTCCGGAGGGACACCTCTTCCACCACGGTATCCTTTGGCAGATTACGCTGAATCATATCCCACAGAAGAAGCGTGTTGGAGGTTTTTCGGGAACCGGAATGGATGGCGGCAATGTGAAACGGGGCCGCAGACGGGGCGTCATCCGGATGGCGCCACCCGGCATCGGTCAGATCGAAGTCCAGGACCTTTCGCATTAGATTTTCCACCTGAAGGGCGTAGACTTCTTCTACCGACTTTCCCGTGATTTGGCTCAGGACCCGGAAGTTCGCCAGGGTGCCGGTGGCTTCCACCAGGGGTTTTCCGGGAAAGGTGCAGCCCGAACTGTTGGCGGAGAAGGCCATGCGGCGGGCCAATGCTTTGGTGTACAGGTCGCTGGCGCCGTCCACGATAATTCCTCCCACGGAACCGTCCAGGCAGTGGGGATGGAGCCGAAATGCTTCCAGCAGTCGGTAGTATTCCAGGTTGACGCCGGACTCCGAGAGGCAGATGGCGAAAATCACCTTTTTTCCGGGCATGGGAATATCCTCCAGTTCGGAGACTTTTTCCACCAGGGTAACCCGGACGCCTTCCGCTTCCAATCGGGTCAGGCAGTCTCCCAGCACCTGTTCCATCCGGCCGATTCGTCCCAGCATCTCGCAAATGGGACGAATCACCAGAAGTTCTTTTGGCTTGTTATTATGAATCTCATTATCGGATTTCGCAGAGGTTGTCATAAGCGTTTCGAATCCTTTCGTAAAGCTCCTCCGGAAGGTCCAAATCCTCCCATTCCCAGCCGTCTTCCGTAAGGCGGCTTTTCATTCCCAGAAATGCACCCCGCTCCCGGGTACCCAGGTACAGGGAGCCGTAATGCCATTCACCTCGCAGTGTGAGAAGGATGGACAGTGCGGCAGAGGAAAGGGCCGGTGCGATGTAGGGTTTGAAACCCAGGTCCCGGACGGCGATGTTGGCCCGAACTGCCTGTTCCGTCAATTCTCGGGAAAGGGCATCGTCGTAGCGGTCAATGCTGTTGGCAATCACCAGGTCTTTCCCGTGAGGACCGAAGGCCCGTCCCTCCATGAGATAGGAGGCGAAACGGCAATCCTTGGAGGCGTAGTATTCCGCTCTTTTGTGCATGACTCCAAGACCGTATCCCTGAATCTGCCATGGCTCCAGCCCGGATTCATCCAGGAACGCCGCGCACAGGTTGTCCACCGGATCGCTGACCACGCATACCAGCCCCTGATACCGGGCATCTCGTGCCAGTCCGGCATAGTGGCGGATGATATCCCGGTTGGCATCTAATTGAGCCATGCGCACGTCCGCTTTGGAGCCGGGCTCCACCGGCGGAATCCCTCGGCTGGCGCAGAAAATCAGCACATCTCCGGCAAAGAGTTCGTCTTCCGGCACCACCTCCACGGACGGAAGCGCGGGCCCTTCGAAGGGGTATCCAATCTGATTCATTTCCATTTCCAGCCGTGCGGTGTTTTCTTTCCGAATATCGCAGATGCCGATGGACTCGATTACATCGCCTCCCAGAAGTTTGAGACCGATGAGCATGGTTGTGCCCACATCCCCCAGCGCCACGATATTCACCCGAGCTTTGGTGCCCGGGATTACCGGACACTTTCGCAGGGAGAGGGTTTCTTTTACCAGATCGTGAATATGCATTGTCTATTTCTCCAATTCGCATTCTCGGTACAGGCTCAGGCGCTGCGCCTTCCGGATATCGCTTTCCACGTACTGGGACGGGGAAAGGTGCTCATCGTATTCCAGGTCGGCCCCCAGCACCGGCATCCGCGGATTGCTGATGATGGCTCCCAGCCGCCGGATGGTCAGTTTCTTGCCGAAGGTGGCCTGATACTCCTGCTCCAGCACCTGAAGGATATCCCGGGCGTTCTCCAGGCAGGTCATGGAGTATTTGTAAATGTGCTCCAGATTCTTTCCGCCCACGAAGTTAAAGCTGGTGTACGGCAGGATAAAATTAACGGAGCGTGACGCGGAACCGTCCGGCCGTTCGATGCTGTCCCCGCCGATGAACGGGTAGCAGTCCCGCTCGTTGAGCCACATGGAGATGGTCGGAATGAAGTAGGCCGATTCCACCTCCCGGCCTCGCACGCTCATGGTGTCCCGGGCGTTCCCCGTAAGGAGTCCCACGATGATTTTATGCACGTCGATATTCTGTGCTCGAAGAATCGGGTCGATGTTGTTCATGCGCTGTCCCTTATGGAGCAAATCATCAATGAGAATCACCGGCCGGTTAAAGGATTTCAGCATCCGTGCCTGATTTTTTAGAGATGGATAATTTTCCGATGCACCCACGGTGAAGCCGGACAGGTCGTTTCGGAAATACTTCTCTGTGTGCAGCGCTTTCGTTACCGTGTTGGGAACGGCCACATCGGACAGTGCTTTTCCGAACGGTACCGCCAGATACGGTCCGCGTTTCTGTGTCGGATCCGGAACGGTGGATACCCCGTTGTCCAGTGCCACCAGATCCACAATCTTGCTGTACACCGCACTGGTATTAAAGGAAATCACCAGTTTTCCCGGGAACATCTGGGTAAAGGTATTCAACAGCCGGTTGTGGGCATCATCGATGGCCTTCTGAACTTTTGGAATCTTGTTCAGCGGTGCTTTAATGACCGTCTCCACATCCCGGAAAATGACGATCGGGTCGGTGAGGTCTACCGCATACACCGGATGAGCGGCGGTATCCGAAATATTTACAAAACCCTGTCGGCGCAGCGCCTCGATGGTGGCACCGCTGTAACCGCTTGGGTCAATCGGATGGTAGACCGCATAGGCGTAGTCCTTGGCCAGCAGACCGGTGAGCAGTTCCGTCAGAAGAATCTGGTTCAGATTGCTGACGGAGCGGTTGGCGTTCGCGTAGAATGCACCGATAACCGCAATGCCCCCGTGGGCCTGATTTCGAATGGTGGCGGTAATCTTCGGATCCTGAAATTCCGTCAGCAAATCGTGGGTCTCAAATCTTCGTGCCGCCGCAAAAGCAGAAACTTTTCGGTTCTTATGTCCGCTCTCCACGTAGAGGGTCTGGGTGTCTTCGTGGGAGAGGTAATTCCACAGGGCGTCGAAAGCGTAGCCCCGGCCGCTCAGCTCCTCTCGCATATTGGCGATGGCCGCGTAGTTGTCGTGCTTGTAATCGCTGATCTTCAAATCCTGCGCCTGCAGTACGTGTTTGTACGCCGGCTCTCTGGAATAGAGGTTGTGGTCGTAGATGTAGTTCTGTACAATCGGGTCCAGCAGGTTGGAAATATCCCGCCCCATATCGATGTTGTCCCGAATTTTGGTGGAACTGATATCTTCGTAGTATTTCTTCAGCTTCAGGTGGATAACCTCTCCCGTAATCGGATAGGCTTCCCCGGTTTCAGCCTCCATATTCTTGGCATCTCGTGCGAAGACGATGTGGTTAAAAGAATGGATGGAGTTTTCGCAGGGTTCCAGCCGGTAGCAAGAAGCGTTCTTCACCACATCGGAGCCCATTGCAATGTAGACCTCCTGATTCGGAAACAGGCTGCGTAGTTCCGCCAGATCCTTCGGATTGGCAATGTTGACGGAAATGTCATCCGGGAAAACATAGAGGTTCTCTTCATCGGCGATGGACATGGTGAGAATCTCCTCCCGCAGCATGTGGGGCAGGGTCTTCTTGGACCAGGAAAATTCGTCGATGGCCAGATATACCTGATACCCCATGTTTCGGATGGTGGTGGCAATGGCCTTGTGTCCCAGACTGAACGGGTCGAAGGTTCCCGGGAAGAACGCAATCTTCTTCGTTTCCGGGAAATGGAAGTCGCCCACCTCCGTCTGGTATTCCGATATGAAGCGATAGATGTTCAGCAGTCCGGCAGAGTTATTGTAGAACTGCAAATCCTCCCGTTCCTTGGCGGAAAACGGGATAATGGTTACCAGCCGCTTGAAGCAGCGAGCCGCGAGGTCGTGCTTCTGCTCCGGGGTGAGTTTCTCACTATGGAAGATTCTTTCGCCAATCATGCGGAAGGCTTCCTGAGAGATTGGCGCACGGTAATAGGCAAAACCCTTCAGAAGGAGTCCCAGCAGTCGGGAGGTCCGGGCTTCCATGACGCCGTCCTTTTCTTTGAATTTGTAGATACTGCATTCTTCCAGAATGACGGCGATGGTTTGGAGAGCCGCACAGGCGGAACGCTCCACGCCGTTGTTCAGCATTTTCTCCAGTTCGTCGATTACCTCATCCAGCTCCTTTGGCGGAAGGTACAGGGTGATGATGCCCAGCACCTTCGGCAGGGACCGGCTGAACTGGTAATCCTCGATTTCCAATCCGTTGAAAATTTCAATCATCAGCTCGTTGGCCTGATCCGATGTGAGCTCCGGCAGGATTTGGAACAGAACCTGAGCCGCATATCGGCGAACAGTGACGGTTTCACTGTTCTTAATCAGGTTGGCCAGGTGAATCGCAATCTGAAGGATGCGGGCCTGTCCCACCTCGGTATGTACCGATTCCAGCATATAACGGATGTTGGCCATCTTTCGGTTCCAGGAAGTGCGGGTTTTCAGATTGTCCAGGAACATGGTGGACAGCTCTTTGTCGGTAAGGGTTTTTCCCGACAGCCCCAGGATATCCCTCCGACGGATATCCGTGAAGTTGTCCATGGTATCGCCGAAATAGTGATCCATCACGTCCAAGGTAATCAGGTCCACATCCTGGGAGAAGGAACCCAGCATATTCTTAGAAAAGAAGCGGATGGTCTGAATAAAGGAGTCCGGGCACCAGGACGGATTGATTCGAAGGGCGGTAATCATCAAAACCACAATTCGCGCTTCCGATACATCGTCCGAATCGTAATATTTCTCCAGCACATCGAAATAGAAGTGCCGGCGTGCCGGATTGCAGTTGTTCAGAGCAGATTCTACGTAGAAGTCCGCACAGGAAGTAATCCATTTCCGGTGGTGGTCGGTCACCTTGTAATCCGGGTTCAGTATTTTTATCAGAAAGGATTCAAACTGATAGATGTTGGTGGAAGTGATGTTGGGCGAAGGAACATCCTTCGGCAGTTCTTTTTTGTACTCCTCCCGGTAATTTGCCACGATGCGGCCCATGAGTACCGCCGCCTGCTCTCGAATGTCGCTGGCCTGATGAGCCAACATTTCGTACAGAAAATTCAGGGTCAGGTTTTTCTGATCCTCGGACATGTAGGTGGAGTACTCTCCCAGAAGAGTGATGTAGGTACGGGTATCCTTCCAGCGCTGGCAGCTGCGAGCGGATTCGATCAGGCTGGCGAACTGTTCCAGATTACTGAATCGGCTCATCACCCGAATGTTATGGCCGATGGCCCGGAATTTCAGCTCCTGCACCACCTCATCGTTTCGGAGCAGCGCCGGGCGGAGGCGCAGTGGAATCGGTTTCTGAATGCACTGCTCATCGAAATGCGCGGTGGCATCTTTCGGAATATCCACGGAAACTCCGTTCTCAATCATCAGGTCTTCGAAGTCCTTCAGTTTGGCGTAGACTTTTTCGTAGCGATGGCGCTTGGCGGCATCCACGTTGTCCAGCTTGTTCAGAATGACATCGAACGCTTCCTTGAGGGAATAGAAGTGAATGACTTCCCGGTCCTTCACTCGGGTGCTCTTTACGCGGAAATCCGCATAGATGAGCAGCAGGGATTCCACGGAAAGGTTCTCCAGTTCCAGGTCCCAGGTGGAGTGATTGGCGGCGATGTGCGCAATGGTGGGAAGGGCATTCCGGCTGAGACAGTAGTTGGTGTAGTAGTAATGAAGATACGGTACCCGCTTTTCTTCGAATGGGCGGCAGCCGTATTTTCCGATGTCATGCATGGCAGCGGCACCGGAGATGATGCCCAGATCCACCGGCATCCCTACCTGGTGCAGCTGATATGCCATATACATGGCAACGTAATGCACACCGCTGATATGACCCAGGGTGTTGTACGGTGTAATATCGATGCCGATGCGCATGAATTCGTAGATGTACTTGTTGCGAATCATCTTGTGCATCTTGGTGTATTCCGGATTGAAGTGGCCGGCTACAATCTGAACATCGCTGAGCAGGCGAAGATCCTTTGTGGGATCGAAAGGAAGGGTTTTCTGTTCGTATATGAATACGCCGCGCATCAGCTGGAGCAGGTTGTTCCGCTGCTGGCGGAAAGCATCGGCATCCGCCGGTCCCGGAAGATGGGGGAACAGCTGATTCCGAAGGAACATGTAGCAATGCTGCAGCCAGCCGTCCTCCGGTTCCGAATTGCCGGTATGGAGGTGGTTTTTCCACACGGCCAGAATCTCCGGTGTGTGAATTCGTCCGGTTTCATCGCCCCGGTCAATTAGGTCGTAGGCCATGGCCTTGAACAGGTCTCGTGACCGATTTACCTGATCCTTGGTCAGACCCTCGCCATGCATGTACCCTCGATCCAGATAAGCACCGGTAATCTCGTTGTACAGAATATCTGCATTGTTTTCACTAAATAACATAAAAGCCCTCTCTCTGCTCGATATCACCGAGCGGTGCGGCCTCCTCCCTTCCCCGCGGAGAAGGCGCGTTTTTCTAAATAACCATATAATAATTCTTCAAAGAAACGAAATACCTTTGTGATA
>OLPC01003105.1_pt1 | contig 11407 bp, 10 predicted proteins | sample 1672341 | NCBI WGS metagenome assembly OLPC01 (sample SAMEA3136673, study PRJEB25190) | human gut metagenome | reverse complement strand
GTGTTGAATGTTCGCTCTATTCGCTCGCATCCAACACTTGCTCCGAGACCACAAATATGCCTTATTGGGGGCAATAGCTTCTATGCTGTGGCTAGAGAAGGTGAATTAAACAGGGGAGATTTGGGGACAGAAGCTGATGTCTTCTGCTTACTCGAGAATGAGAGCGTCTCTTTGCCTGCGGCAATCCAGAATTTAAATTATAACATATGTGCTCGAAGTTCTTCTGCACTCATCTGTGATAACATTGCCGGAGCAATATCAAATACGCTTCTTGCACCACATTCTCCCTTCTTAGAAAGCCTGTGAGCAGCACGGGCATAAGCAACGAGAACGCTTCCTGTAAATTCTGGATTAGAATCAAGTTTTAAGGAATATTCAATAACATGTTTGTTACCTTCACAGCCTGTCTCACCAGTACGGATAACGAATCCGCCGTGAGGCATCTTGCTGTGATTTGCCTTTAATTCTTCTTCTGTGATAAATGTTACAGTTGTATCATAATCGGAGAAGTAGTTCGGCATTGTCTTGATTGCATTTTCAATAGCTGCCTTGTCAGCTCCTTCTTCAGCTACAACGTAGCACTCTCTTAAATGTTTCTGTCTTGTGGTAAGTTCTGGTTCACTTCCGCTTCTAACCTGTTCTACAGCATCCTCAATAGGAACGGTGTACTGGATTGCATTTTTAACACCATCAATACGGCGGATAGCATCGGAATGTCCCTGGCTTACACCTTTACCCCAGAAAGTATAAGTACTTCCCTGTACAAGAATAGATTCAGCATAAAGACGGTTTAAAGAGAACATTCCCGGATCCCAGCCTACAGAAATAATGCTGATGTTATTTCCCTCTTTTGCAGCCTTGTCTACATTTGCAAAATACTCAGGAATCTTTGCGTGTGTGTCAAAGCTGTCAATTGTGTTAAAAGAAGCAGCAACTTCCGGTCCGATTACTGGAAGATCTGTAGCAGAACCACCACAGAGAATCATTACGTCCACTTCCCCCTTCATAGATACCATATCATCAAAATGCTTTACAGCAGCTCCTTCTGTCTGGATAGATACCGTAGCAGGATCTCTTCTTGTAAATACAGCAGCTAATTCCATATCATCATTACGTTTAATAGCCTGCTCTACACCGCGGCCAATATTACCATAACCTACAATACCAATTTTGATTTTGTCCATTGTATTTTACCTCACTTATTATTTTTTCGGTTCAATTATAACATAAAGGGTGGCAGAATTAGAAGAAAAAAGTGTTTTTCGCATAAATTATTTCATTAGGTTTATAATAATTTTACATAAAATATAAATAAAAGGGGACAGGGAAATGAAGTATATTTTAAAGCGGGAAATGCTTGTATGTTATGAAAAAGTTCTTATAGAAGAGGAAAAAAGTCAGGCAACGATAGAAAAATATATGCGAGATGTTCGAAAGTTTTTTCAATATGTAGAAGAAATGGGGAAAAAGGAAGGCATCACAAAAGAAATCGTACTTTCTTATAAAAGAAGTCTGATAGAAGAGTATGCACCTTCCAGTGTAAATTCTATGTTAGCGTCACTCAATCATTTTTTTAAAGTAAATCATTGGTATGAATGTATTGTGAAATCATTGAAAATACAGCAGAGAACTTTTCGGGCAAAAGAAAGAGAACTGACAAAAGAAGAATATTACAGATTATTGCGGGCGGCACAAAAAGAAGGAAAATATCGTTTGTATTGTATTCTTCAGACAATATGCGGAAGCGGAATCCGTGTCAGTGAATTAAAATATATTACGGTAAAAGCAGTAACGCGAGGCAGGGCAGTTATATTTATGAAAAATAAAACAAGAACGATATTATTACCGCCAAAGCTTTGTCGCTTGTTGAAAGACTATTGTAAACAAGAAAAAATAACTTCGGGAATGATTTTTATAACACGAAGAGGAAATCCTGTGGACCGAAGTAACATTCTCCATGAAATGAAAAATTTGTGCGGGACAGCAGGAGTCGAAAGAGAAAAAGTATTTCCGCATAATCTAAGACATCTATTTGCTTACACATATTATAAAGCAGAAAAAGATATTGCACATCTGGCAGATATATTGGGACATTCAAGTATCAACACAACGAGAATTTATACGATGGGAAGTGGAGAGGAGGAAATGAAACAACTATCCAATCTGGGCTTGATTGTACGATGTGGATAAAAATATAATGAAATAAAAATTTAATATAAATAAAAAAACCACATAATGCTTATTATGCGGTAAAAACTATTAGACATATCTGTGCTACTTGCTTACATATTATATCATAAAATTAGAAAAAATCAATCTTTTTGTAATAAATAATTGTATACAGATAAAAAAAGGTGCAAAAAGACAACTGACAAAAATTTTGAAAATCAGTCAGGTTGTTTTTCGCGCCTTTTTTCTTGCGCTTATTGATAAAATTTTTGTTTTGCTGGAGCATTTTTCAAACACGCTCTCATGAAAAGAGCCGTTTTTACCGCATAATAAGCATTATGTGGTAGGTAAAGAATTGCATAATGAAGGTGCTGCGTGAGAAGGAATATCATATGTTATTTTCAAAAATGCATCTTTCCCCGCTATTTTTGGAAAGGCATTTGATAGAGACAGACAGAATGCGTCCCCAAGGCATATGTCTGTTGATAGATGTCAGGTGTTTTTCAGAAATGAAAGCAACTTTCCCCGCTGTTTTTGAAAAATATCTGACAGGGCAGGCAGTACACATCCCCAAGGTGTCTGCCTGCCATTTTATTTTTGTAGAGGAATTTCAGGAAAGTATTTATAAGGGAAATATAAATCTGAATCCCGACTATTATGCCGGGCAGAGTAAGGAGGTTAAGTATGAAACATCATCATTCATCTGGGAAGTACAGATTATTAAAAAGGGTCATCATGATGTGCCTGTCTTTGATACTTGTCTGCAGCATGTCTATTTCGGCATTTGCGGTGAACCGTATCGGCCGGGCAGAGAATGAAACAACACAATCTGTGCAGATGACAGACAATCAAAAGGGCGAAGCTGCTGCAATCAGACAGAAATCGTCCGAAGCACAAATAAAAACGAAACAGGAAAACACGAAAAAATCGGATTCTGAATCGAAAACAAAAGACAATTCAGAAGAACAAAAGAAAGATTCAAAAGACGCAGACAACAAAGGAGCCAAAGAAAATAGCACAGAAAAAGATGCGAAAGAGGACTCCGAAAAGAACATTTCCAAGGAAGAGAAATCCACCAAAGAGGAAAAAAACACAGAGAAAAAGTCTGAAGAGACAACCGATGCAACCGAGGCAACAACAACGGCAGCGAAAGAAATAACAACAGAGGCTGCAGAGAAGAAGACAGAAGCCGTAACAGAAAAGACACCCGAAGGGAAAGACAGCAAAGAAGCAACAAGCGAGGAAAAGGCTGAGGAAGAGACACAGGCAGAGGATGATAAAAATAAAGAGATTGCGGTAACTAGTATTAGTGGACCTATGGAAGTGCAGGTCGGAGAGAGGATTGAGTTAACGGGAACATCGAGTAACTATGGATATTCTCATAGTTGGTCTAGCAGTAATGAAAAAATAGCAACCGTAACAGGTAATGGTTCAACAGCAGTGGTTAAAGGAGTGGCTGTGGGGACTGTTACAATCACACATACATATTATTCCCGATGGAGTAGTAGTAAACAAACAGAAACATATCAGGTAAAAGTAACTAGATTTGCAGATAATTATAGCGGAAAAGCAGCTATATACTATCTCGCTAACCCAGCTGGTGATCCATGGACAAATGATACAGGAGCCTGGGCACCATCACAAGAAACAAGTAATACTCTGGCAAATATTAATACAAGTGGTGCAACCTGGGAGAATGGTTATGTAGACAATACTGTTTATGAAAATAAAAATATTAAATCAAATGTAGCAAGTTATATTACTTCATGGCCAGACGGTTCCACAGGAAGTACCTGGACAGTAAAAAAAGGAGATAGTTCCACAGAAAGTTATTTTACATTTATATTAAATTCTATATGGGATAGTTATAAATCTTCAGTGGCAGCTGATTTAGGAATTAGTGCAGATCAATTAGATAAATCAAACATTACGGAAATAACATTAACTCCACGTAAAATTTCAAGAGCTAATGGTGGAGATTACCCATATCACATCGACTGTGCGCTCAGTATTAAAAGCACAAAAGTTTTTACTGCAAAGTTTTGGGTGAAGGAGCCAGGAGATAGTGAATATGCACAGGTTGATGCGAAAAATTATTTAACAGGAAGTAGTATTGCTAGAACAACAAAAGCAACAATCGGTTCTACAAAAACAGTAGATGGTGTTACCTATGCCCTGGATGGCTGGTACCCAGAGAATGCCAAGGGTGGAGCTTACGGTAGTACAAAAATTGCAGATAATAGATGGAATTATACCCCATCAGATGCTGAACTGGCAGATGGTACAGTAAACTTTTACGCCCACTACAGTCCAACTACCACGTCCATTAAACTTAAAAAACTGGTAACAGGAAGTATGGGAGATAAACAAAAGAAATTCCACTTTACTATTTCTATAAAAAAGGAAGATGAAAATGTAACATTTAAAGTTGATAATACTTCTAAAACAGGTTCCGCAACAGTGGATTTAGCAAATGATGAGGAAAGTACTTTAACAGAAATTCCTGTCGGGGCGGATGTCAGCATTACAGAAGAGGATTATTCAGGAAGCAGATATACAACTTCTTACGTTATTGATAATGGAAACAGTGCGCCAGAAAGAGTGGCCAATATATCCAATATACAGGCGAAAAATGATGTAAGTGCACATGAGATTGTATTTACAAATAATAAAGAAGCCATCCCAGACACAGGAATTACCTTAGATTCTCTTCCATTTATCGCATTACTTGCTCTTAGCATTGCAGGAGGAATCTTTTTCCTGTTTTGCAGATATAAAAAGCGCTTTGTTTAAAAGGTGACAGCGATGGCAGAAAGACATAAAAGAGAGGCTAAATTAAATAGAGGGCGCAAAGCAAAAAATAAAGGAAGAGAAGTTTTGCCAAACACAAAAAAGAGTACTTCTACAGAGGTAATAAATCAGGAACATAAAGAAATAATCAAGTGGTTTCAGACAGTAAAGTTCCGCAGGACGCTATTTGGAGGCGTGGATGAGAATGATGTCTGGAAGAAGCTCCAGGAGCTGAACCAGCTTTATGAATCTGCAATTCGGGCAGAGCGGGAAAGATATAACATTTTGCTGACAGACCATGAAAAAACATATGAATCCCTGATTTATAAATATAAACAAGAACTGATGAAAAATGAGGGCACGACAGAGCAGACTGAGATGGACAATACAGAAAATGAAGTGCCACCAGAAACCAGAAATGAGGTGCGGAGGTGATGCGGACTGCAAAAAATATGAGCTGTTCCAAAATAATCCGCAGACGAAGAAGAGAAGCAGAGACCAGAAATGGTTACATACAGCTACTCGCAAGAATCATATTAGTAATCGTATGCGGCGGATTATTATTCACACAGGGATTTTTACTTATGAGAGCGCCGGACAATGGAATGTTCCCGGCAATCAAAGGCGGTGACCTGCTTATAGGATTCCGTTTACAGAGAAATTTCCTGAAAAATGATGTTGTTGTATACAAGGCAAATGGGAAACTGCAGGTAGGAAGAATACTGGGACAAGAAACAGATGTCATTACCATAGATGACACCGGGCAACTTCTTGTCAATGGAACTCCCCAAACAGGAGAAATCGCATTTCCTACATATGCAAAAAAAGGAATAAAAAAATATCCATATAGAGTGCCTAAAGGCTGTGTCTTTCTATTAGGAGATTACAGGACACAGACAAAAGACAGCCGCGATTACGGCCCAATTAAAATGGAGGCTGTAAAGGCCAAAGTCATTACAGTACTCCGCAGGCGGGAACTCTAAATAAACTATCTATCTTGAATAAACTACCGAAAGGGGTTTAGAAATAACAAATTTACTTATTATATTAAGGAGGAAACATTATGAAAAGAGTAAAACGACTATTTGCATGTTTATTAGCACTGACAATGATGCTTGGGTTAAGTGCAACGGCGTTTGCAACAGAGACAGCAGAAAAAGTTCAGACACCTGCGAATGGAGGAACAGTTACATTTGAAAAAGAGTATAAATTAGTTGGAGAGGGAATTTCACCTGCAGAAACATTTGAGTTTAATATTGCAAAAGCAGGAGTAGAAAATGGTGGTGTGGATGCAGAAAAACAGGACATGCCAACTGTAGGAACAGCTGCTTATGCTCAGAATGGAGCAACAACAGCAGGTAATAAGAAAGAGGTTACAGTAGCATTACCAACTTATACAAGTGTAGGTGTATATTCCTATATAATTACAGAAAAAACAGGTACAACAGCAGGTGTTGCTTATGATAGCAAATCAGTTACAATGAAAGTTACTGCTGTTGACAATAATGGTACTATTGAGATTGCAGCAGTTAGCTTTACAAAAGCTGGAAAGAAACTTGCTAATAATGAAGCTGCATTCAACAATACTTATACAGCTAATAAACTTAGTATTAGTAAAACAGTAGCAGGTAATCTTGGTGATAAATCTAAATATTTCGATTTCACAGTAACATTAACAGGAAAAGAAGGAGAAGAATACTCTCTTCCGGCTACAATAACAGGTGGTTCCGATAAAAGTGGAAAAAAGGAAAATGTTGCAATCAGTGGAACAACAACATTCAAATTAAAACATGGTGATACAATCACAATTGAGAACTTGCCAGCAGGTGTTAGTTACAAAGTAGAAGAAGCAACTCCCTCAGATTATACAATGAATGCAACGGGTCAGGAAGGTACTATGGATGCAGAAGCTAAAACAGCAGCATTCACAAACACTAAAACTGGCGACATCGATACAGGCGTTTACTTAGACAACCTTCCATATATCTTAGTATTCGCAGGCGTATTAGCAATCGCAGCAGTATTCATTGTAAGAAGACGCAGATTCGAAGACTAATTATCAAAAGAATATAATAATATAAACGAAGTAATACTAGAGCGTGTTTGAAAAATAAAAGTTATACAAAACACAAGAGTTATTACTGCTTGTTGATACTGAAAATATCAAAAATAAATATTATTTATATCATAATTGACATATTTTAAAGACATATATGCAGTATATAATAATTGATTTTGGCAATATAAATAACTTTAAATATTTTTCAAACACACTCTAGATAAAGAAACATTTTAACAAAAATATGCTGTAGAAAGGAGGTGGCTGTATGGATGTTTCAAGAATATTTTTAAAAACAGCCAACTCTCTTCTCAGCGCAGTGATTGTGCTATTTCTTGTTGTTGCGGGAGCCTACTCTGCATATGCCCTCTGGGACAATATGCAGGTGTATGCTTCTGTAGATGATATACAGTCGCAGTTGTTGAAATATAAACCGACACCGGGCGAGGATAACGGCCCGACATTTGAGGAACTTCGGGCAATTAATCCAGATGTATGTGCCTGGATTACATTAGATGGAACAAAGATTGATTATCCGGTTCTTCAGGGAGAAGATAATCTTACCTACATCAATAAAGATGTATATGGCAACTTTGCTCTGGCAGGAAGTATATTTCTTGATTCTAATTGTGACCGGTCATTTCAGGAAAAGTATTCGCTGCTATATGGTCATCATATGGCAGAACATAAAATGTTTGGTGATCTTGATTTATACGAAAAGCAGAAATTTTTTGATAAGAACCAGACAGGAACTCTTGTCCTGCCTGATCGTTCTTATAAACTTGAAATTTTTGCATGCATTAAAACTTCTGCGAATGAGGATAACATTTTCATTCCTCAAAAATGGCAGAAAAGCACAGACGGTCTGCTGAAATATGCAGAAAAGAGTGCAAAGTATATTCATCAGGATACAATGAAAAAAATAGGAACTTCAAAAGACTTTTCACAGATTCTTGCCATGTCAACCTGTTCGTCAGATTACACAGATGCAAGAACCGTTATTCTGGCGGTAATGAAGCCTTATTCGCCGGAGAAGTAAGGAGGAGATTAAAACGAAAATAAGAAAAATTCCGGCAGTGTTATTGCTTGCAGTGTTGTGCCTGGCAGTTTTTCCGATTTCTACTTTTGCAGCAGACGCTGTTCAAGTACAAATTCCTGTCAGTATACAAACCTCAGGTGAGACACCTTCTCCGGAGGAAAACTATACGGTTGGGCTTCAGGCAGTGGACGATGCACCGATGCCGTCAGAAAATGTATTGGAGATTAGTGGAAGTGGTAAAGCATTTTTTTCACCAATTCAATATACAACTCCCGGCATTTACTATTACACCATTACACAGCAGTCTGGCACACACAAACGTGGGCATTACGACCAGACAGTTTATTATGTAAAAGTTTCCGTAACAAATGGGGAAAATGGTAATTTGGAGACTGTGATAGCTGCGCATACGGATGCAGATATGACCGATGCAAAATGCGATATTACATTTACAAATTACTATAAACCTATAAAGAAAACATCGGAAAGCACAACAGAAACGATACCAACTACGAAGAGAAAGCCTGAAACAAAACCAGGCAACAAAACTTCAATAAAGAAAAGTAAAAATAAAGTAAAAACAGGTGACAATAGCAATGCGACCCTGTTTGCCATTTTACTTCTCGTTTCAGGAACAGGATTGCTGATTATCGCAATCTCACGTTACCGGGAAAAATACCATAAGTAAACAAAACAGGACAGAGATTATTTTCAAATATGCTCTAGAAAATAGTCTCTGTTTTTTGTTGCCTTAAAAAAGTAAATTGCTTTTATTTTTTCAGAAATCACTTTGAAATAAAAGAATCATGTCATAAAGTCAACGCAATAACGTGATTGTGATGCAATACAAAAAAGAAACCGGCCACTGGTCGGTTTCGAGAGAGGAAAGTATGAAAAAAATCTATCAAAAAAATTTGTTATTGTTTTTTTGATGTCTCTATAATACTCAGAATTTGTGAACAGTCTGTGAGGAAAAAATAACGATAATCTGACGAAAAACGAAAGGAAATGTTTTGTTGTAAAGATTAGATGTAATTTTTCAGTATTTCTATTGGTGTTTCGGGAGAAAGGATCTCGTTACTGTCAGGCAGATGGAGAAGCCAGTCATGCAAGGCTTTTGAGCATTCGACAAATTATTTTCTATGTGTTACTATGAAAATATTGTAAAACAAGTATTATGGATAACATGAGGGGTATAAGTCATGAGCCAGAAAATTAATACAAATGAGTTTCTTAAAAATGTGAGAATCGGACTTTGGCGAATTGAAGTTGAAGAAGGGAAATTGCCGCGTTTTTATGCGGACGAAGTAATGGATGAACTTTTGGGAATTACCGAGGAAATAACACCAGAAGAAAGGTTTGCCTTTCATAGGAGATGTGTGCATCCAGATGATATGGAAATGTTTTTGGAATATTCTGATAAGTTAACAGAAACACAGACCGAAATCGTATATCGTTACATCCATCCAATATCAGGGGAAATGTTCGTGCGGTGTGCAGGCATCAGAGATAATTCTGTTACCAGTGGTATCAGCATTATTGGCACACATCAGGATATTTCAGAGACAATACGAGTGGAAAAAGAAAAGGAAGCAGAGCGCCGCCTTGCAGAATTAAATAATGAACTGCGTCAGGAAGCGGAGCGTAATGAGAATTACTATAGAGATTTGTTAGATATGCAGAGCTGTGGTGTGATGGCTTATACATTGCCTGGTCACAGAGTTATTCATATGAATGCGAAAGCATTGCAGATGTACGGTTTTAAAAGTGTTGAGGAAGCACAGCAGCGGCTTGGAGCTGCACTGCGAAAGGTATATTATCCACAGACGGATACGATAAAACATTTAAAAAAACTTCGTAATGAAGATGATATGGTCGATTATGAATGTGTCATTGGAAAAGGAGAATCGAACGAATGTCATGCCCTGGCCAAAACAAAGGTTGTAGTGATTCCAAGTGGAGAAAGAGCAGTTATCACGACATTCCTTGATGTTTCAGATATGATAACTCTTAGGAAGGCATTAAAGCAGGCAGAAGAAGGAAGCAGAGCCAAATCGTCTTTTTTATTTGCCATGTCTCATGATCTGAGAACACCAATGAATGCGATTATCGGATACACTGCTCTTATGGAGAAGCATTGGGGAGAGAAGGAAGTTACTGCTGGTTATTTACAGAAGCTAAAAGAAGCCGGAAACTTTCTCATGGATTTAATTGGAAATATACTCGAAGTAGCAAGGATTGAAAGTGGAAAGGAAACGCTGACAGAAACAGCATGGAATCTATGTAATCTTGAGGATACTTTAGATCTTTTGTTAGACAGGGATATTTATAAAAAGCAACTTACCCTGAAGAAAAATATGGAACTTCAGCATCCAAAAGTGTATTGTGATGTACTAAAAATTCAGGAAATTACGATGAATCTTCTAAGCAATGCTGTCAAATATACACCAGAAGGTGGGACGATACATTTCACTATCAGGGAACTTCCGTATGAAAGAGAAGGCTATGCCTTATTCCAGACCGTAGTTGAAGATACAGGAATCGGAATCAGCAAAGAATATATCCCTCATCTATTTGAAGCATTTAGCCGTGAAAAAAGTTCATCAGAAAGCGGTATTATAGGAACCGGACTTGGCCTTCGGATTGTTAAAAAGTTTGTAGATTTGATGGAGGGAAGCATTGTAGTAGAAAGCGAGATTGGAGAAGGTACCAGATTTACTGTGACAATTCCACATAGAATTGCAACGGCAAATGAATATATTTCTGAAGAAAATGCGAAAGAATTACCAGAAGAAATAAAATTAAACAATGTGAGGATTTTACTCGCAGAAGATAATATGCTGAATGCAGAGATTGCAATGACGCTTTTAGCAGATGCAAATGCGTATGTGGAACTGGCTCCTGATGGAGAAAAGGCTCTTTCTATGTTAAAAAGAGCAACAGATGGATATTATGATTTGATTATAATGGACATTCAGATGCCGCATATGAATGGGTATGAGGCAACAAAAAATATTCGTGGTCTTCCTGATGGACGCTGCAGGATTCCAATTATAGCGATGACGGCGAATGCATTTGAAGAAGACCGGAAAAGAGCGATAGAATCTGGCATGAATGGGTATGTTACTAAACCAATAAAAATAGAGGAACTGATTTCTACAATTAAAAAGATATTGAAATCCTGATTTCTGACCGCTGGCAGCTCGAAAAATCAGTCCAAGCTAATAGATAAAAAAGAAACCGACATAAAGCCGGTTTCAAAAGAGAGGAAAGTATGAAAAAAATCTATCAAAAATCTGTTGTTGTTTTTGATGGTTTTATGATACTGGAAATTTGTGAACAGGTTGTGA
>OLPC01003100.1_pt1 | contig 11427 bp, 12 predicted proteins | sample 1672341 | NCBI WGS metagenome assembly OLPC01 (sample SAMEA3136673, study PRJEB25190) | human gut metagenome | reverse complement strand
TAGGCCGCTTATTAGCCCGTCCAAGAACTGGGGCGCAGTTCAGTCCCCACCGGCGGGGCCTTTTGCGTAGAAGCAACTATTGCGTCGAATGAAGACGCAGGTCTGTCCAGCACTTGCTTTCGCTGCGAATCCCCCAAGGCAATCGCCCTTGTCGGCGTTATGTGCAACTTCATCTCGCTTTTGGATGACTGATGCGCGATTAATCTCTTTTATATTGCCGTTCACCCTCTAATTAGCTCCGTTCGTCTTCGAATATCTCGTTTTGACTCCAATTTGAGATAAAGAAGATAAAAATAGGTGCTGTCAAAAGAAAAAGTAGATAAACAGAGATTTGTTTACGGGCTTTTTCACTTTTGGGAAGAGGGAGGACCTGCATGAGCTCGATTTTGGATACGCCGCTTTTTAAAGAGGCTGTCGCATCGTGCCATTACTTCTGGGAGGCCGGTTGGGGTGAATTCCACGCTGGCAATCTGAGCTATCTTCTGTCTGAAGAAGAGCTGGCTGATTTGAAGCCATTTTTCCGCGACGATCCTATTCACGTTCCTGTAGCTTTTGATACCTGTGGCCTCGAGGGTCGCTACTTCCTGGCTACCCGTTCTGGCGGCCAGTTCCGCACGCTGCCCGATCGTGTCGAGCGCGACATGGGAATCATCCGCGTGGTCGAGGGCGCTTACGAGATCGTGTGGGGCTATGAAGACGGTACCGGCCGTCCTACGAGCGAAACTCCGGCTCACCTGCTGTGTCACGCAGCGCGTCTGTCCCAGAATCCCGATAACCGTATCGTGATGCACTGCCACCCTACGTACCTCAACGCCATGAGCACGATTGCCGACATGAGCGAAGAGGCGCTGACCAAGATGCTTTGGTCGCTCAATTCCGAGTGCGTGCTTGTGTTCCCCGATGGCGTTGGCATGCTTCCGTGGATGAAGTGCGGCGAAGGCCCCATCGGTCCGGCTACTGCCGAGAAGATGAAGACCTATCGCGTGGTCGTGTGGCCTTATCACGGCATCTTCGCTTCGGGCTCTTCTTTCGACGAGACGATCGGCCTTATCGAGACTATCGATAAGAACGCACATGTCTACGTTTCGGTTGGCGGAAACATCAAGCAGTGCATCACCGATGAACAGGTGCACGAGCTGGCCGATCACTTTGGTCTCGAGACCGCTTTTTAATAACCCCTGTATTTGATTTGGAGTGCGTATGTCGCAGGACGCAGTATCGCTTGGTTCGCTTATTCACGAGGACATGGTCTATTTCGATGTTGAGGCCGAGACGTGGCAAGACGTCGTGCGGATCCTGGCGGGTCATGCCATCGAGCACGGATATGCCGTCGAGGGCTATGCCGAGGATGTCATCGAGCGCGAGGAGCTTTATCCCACGGGTTTGCCAACCGATGTCATGAAGGTGGCAATTCCGCACGCCATGGTCCAAGACCACGTGAAAGAGGCTGCGATTGTCGTCGGTAAGCTTGCGCACCCCATCGACTTCAAGGAAATGGGCGACGGCGAGAACGATGTTCCCGTCGAGATGGTTTACATGCTCGTAGCTAAGGGCGACAAGCATCATCTGGCTGTGCTCCAGCAGCTTATCAGCGTGTTTGCAACGCCCGAGTTCATGACCGAGCTCAAGACCGTCGAGGACCCGGCTTCGCTCAAGGCAACCTTGATTGACCTAGCAGGAAAAGTAGTCCTTTAACTTCGGGATTTTGTTCATGTGCAGCAAAGAGCAAATGAACGTTCCATAGATACTCAGATTTGTCTCATAAGGAAGGGAGGAAACAATGAAGAGGATCATCGTTGCCTGTGGAGGTGGAATCGCGACATCCGCGACCGTTGCCACCAAGATCAACAGCAGGCTCAAGGATGCACGTTTGGCGAACATGGCCAAGTGCGACGCGGTCGATATTAAGTCGCTTGACCGTGAGTTTTCCGGTTCGGACCTATACGTTTCGATCACTCCAGTTCGCGGCAAGGTTATCGAAGCTCCGATTCCGGTTATCAACGGCATGCCGTTTTTGACTGGCGTGGGTGCCGACGCGTGCTTCGACAAGATTGTGGAAACGCTGGGCCTCAAGTAATGCATCTAGCAACGCATCAACAGGAATGTTGGATTTAGCAAAGGGAGTGTAATACATGGAACTCCTCGCATCATTCTTCCAGGCCATCTTGGATCTGGGATCGTCCGTCTTCATGCCTCTGGTCGTTATGATTATCGGTTTGATCGTAGGCCTCAAGCCCTCTAAGGCTTTTGGCGCAGGTCTGACCCTCGGCGTCGCTATCGTGGGCATCAACCTTGTTGTTTCCTACATGTCGACCTCCATCGGTGAGCCCGTCCAGGGCTTTGTCGAGACACTCGGTCTGCAGCTTTCCGGTCTCGACATGGGTTGGTCGCCGGCGCTCGGCCTCGTGTGGTCTTGGCGCTACGTCTTCTTGATGTTCGTTATCCAGATTGCGATCAACGTTGTTATGCTGCTGCTCAACCAGACCGACACCCTCAACGTTGACATGTGGAACGTTGCCAATCAGGGTTTCACTGCCTTCTTGATCTACTGCGTGACCGGCTCCGTGGTCGCAGGCTTCATCGCTGGCGGTATCCAGGTCATCCTTGAGCTCAAGAGCTCCGACGCCACCAAGTATCAGATTCAGGAACTGACGGGCTGTCCGGGCATCGGTATGCCGCATCCTATGTTCCTTTCGAACATCATCTTCTATCCCATCGCTTGCGCACTGGACAAGGTGTTCCCCGCCGAGACCAAGCTTGACTGCGCTGCTCTGCAGGACAAAATCGGCATCTTTGGTGAGAACCACGTTATCGGCTTCATCCTCGGTACCGTTATCGGCCTTATCGCAGGCCAGGGCGAGCAGGCATTCGCAACCGGCGTTATGGCCGCAACTGCTCTTACTCTCTTCCCGATGGTTTCCAAGCTGTTCATGACCGCCCTGACCCCTATCTCCGAGGCCGCCTCTGCATGGGTTCAGAAGCGCTTCCCCGGCCGTCAGATGGTCGTCGGTCTGGACTGGCCGATTCTCGCTGGTAACTCCGAGATCTGGGTCGCCATCATCCTGACCATCCCCGTTGCCCTCGCCGTTTCCCTCGTGCTTCCCGGCAACACCGTTCTGCCCTTCGGCAACCTTATGAACGTCTGCGTCTGCGCCGCTGCTTTCGTTTCCTGCAAGGGCGACCTGCGCAAGATGATCGTCATCTCCTGGCTCATGGTTCCCATTCTGTGCTGGTCTGCTTCGACTTCGCTCCGATGCTTACCCAGCTTGCCCAGGAAGTGGGCGGCACCCTGCCTGAGGGCGGCCTGCAGCTCGCTTGGTGGGGCATGGATATCGCCGAGGTCCGTTGGGCAGCCGTCGAGGCCTGCCGCGGCAACATCGGTGGCATCGCGGCCATCGTCGGCTACCTGGCTCTTTGTATCCCTTACTTCAAGGCTCAGCGCAAGGAAGAGCGCGCCGCAGCCGAGCGTATGGGCGTCGAGTACATCGGCAAGTAAGCTCATCGCTTTGAGTAATTAGCTCTAGGAGGTCATTGGAATGTCCAAGAAAGCATCGAACCTGATCAAAACAATCGCATGGTGCGTCATGGTTGTGCTCGCCGTCTACTACCTGGTATGCGCATTTACGACCAGAAACCTCGTCGCTACCGCAATCGCTGCTTTCTTGGCATTCATCGCGGTCAAAACATCTGCAATGGTCCCTATTCCAGAGATCTACCGCAATCAAGGCGTGACCGAGGAGATGTTCTCCGGCAAGCGTAAGAGGAAGTCCGCGAATTAATCGCCCTTCTCTCGACTTGTACTTTTGCCCGCGTTGCATGCTTCGAGTGAATACGCGGGCCACCAACGACAAAAGTTCTGAAACGATTCGAAAGGAATTCGATTATGAGCGACCAGACCATGAAGGCAGTTCGTTTCTATGCCCCCGGCGACATCCGTGTTGAGGAGATCCCCGTTCCGCAGCCCGGTCCCGGTGAGGTCGTCATCAAGAACAAGGTCACGCTGACCTGCGGCACCGACGTCAAGACCTATAAGCGCGGTTATCGCTATGAGCCTCCCTTCGGCTTTGGTCATGAGGCATCCGGTGTTGTCGCCGCCGTGGGGGAGGGCGTTACCAACTTCAAGGTTGGCGATCGCGTGGTGGCTCACAACTCCGCGCCCTGCGGTCACTGCTACTACTGCAAGCGTGGCGACGAGTCCATGTGCGAGAGCCTGATTCAGAATCAGTTCGATAACGGCGCTTACGCCGAGTATCAGCTCATTCCCGCTCCCATCGTCAACATGAACATGTTTCATATGCCCGACGAGATGAGCTACAAGCAGGCAGCCCTTCTCGAGCCTATGGCTTGCTCTGTCTACGGTACGGCCAACTGCCCGATTGAGATTGGCGACTACGTGGTCGTTAACGGCTGCGGCCCCATCGGTCTGGGCTTCGTGCGCATGTGCGTCCTGCGCGGTGCCCATGTTATCGCTTGCGATATGTCCGCCGCTCGTCTCGAGGCTGCCAAGAAGCTTGGCGCCGTCGATACCGTCAAGGTCGACGAGGTCGAGGACCAGGCTCAGGCGGTCAAGGATCTTACCGAGGACGGCCGCGGCGTAGACGTCGCTATCGAGGCAACGGGCGTTCCTTCGGTTTGGGAGAGCGCTATGCACATGGCTCGCCCGGGTGGTTTCGTCCTGCTGTTCGGTGGCCTGAAGAAGGGCTCCGAGGTTTCGCTCGATGCCAATCTCATGCACTACAGCCAGCTTACGGTCAAGGGCGTGTTCCACACCACTCCGATGTATGTCCACAGCACCTTCGAGATGATCAAGATGGGTCAGTTCCCCGAGGAGATCTTCGTCCAGAACGAGTACTCCATCGATGACACCGAGAAAGCAATTCTCGAGCACGCCTCCGGTGCGGTTATCAAGAACGCGATCGTCTATCCGGACTAATCGTCTCCTTTGCTTCCGAACTGGTTCGAGCGGCACCAACGACAGTTATTCAGCCAGTTCGGAAGCCCTTTCGCGGGCACGCAATGCGGGAACGTCTTGCCTGCGCGCCTGCGCGAACATGGGTGAGCGTAACCTCGCTTTTCCATGTTCGCGCATGCACATGCTTGTTACGTTGTCCCCCAATCGAATCCCGCGCTGGCCTCGGGCCATCGCGGGATTTTTTTACGAGAGGATTTGCTATGAAAAAGTTCATCAACGATCCGGCTGATGTCGAGCGTCAAGTGGTCGATGGCTACGTGAAGGCATATCCGTCGCTTATTGCGAAGGCGGCAGACGATATCGTCGTGCGTGCGCATGCTAAGCGCAATAAGGTCGCCCTTGTTTCCGGTGGCGGTATGGGCCATGAACCTGCGCATCTGGGATTTGTGGGGTCTGGCATGCTTGATGCCGCGGTGGGCGGCGCGGTGTTTACTTCACCCGCAGTGGATAGGGTTGCCGCCGGGATCGGAGCGGTGGCTCCCGGTAACAAGGGCGTTTTGCTGATCATCAAGAACTACACGGGTGATGCCGTGAACTTTAAGATGGCTGAGCAGGCGGCTAGAGAAGACGGCTTTAACGTCGACCATGTGATTGTGGACGATGACGTGGCGGTTCAGGATTCAACGTTTACCGTTGGCCGCCGCGGCGTGGCGGGTACCGTTTTTGTTCATAAGTGCGCCGGCGCGGCAGCTGAGACTGGGGTCGACCTGCCTGAGGTGAAGCGCGTTGCTGAGAAGGTCATCGCTAACGTTCGCACTATGGGCGTTGCCATCGAGCCCTGCACCGTGCCGGCTGCAGGAAAGCCTGGTTTTGAGCTCGCGGATGACGAGATGGAGATGGGCGTTGGCATTCATGGCGAGCCCGGTGTGCGCCGTGCCGCCATGGAGCCCGTTGACGCCATGGTCGACGAGATGCTTGAGAAGATCTTGGGCGACATCGATTATTCCGGCCATGAGGTCGCAGTGATGGTCAATAGCTCGGGCGCTACTCCGCCCTATGAGCTCGCTATTGTGAACAACCGCGTACACGATCTCTTGACTTCCCACGGCATCCCCGTTTGGCGTACCTATATGGGTCCGTATATGACGTCTCTTGAGATGCGCGGTTTTTCGATTTCGATTTTGCGTCTGGATGATGAGCTCAAGGAGCTTTTGGCAGCACCCGCTCAGGCTCCCGCATGGGTCGAGGGATCCGTGGTGCGAGAGGCGACCGATGCCGCTCCTGCAGCAGCAAAGGTGTGCGAGCAAAAGGTTGAGGTTACCGATGGCGGAGTTGCCGACGAGGCGACGGGTCTTGTGTGCCGTGTGCTATCGGAGGTCGCGGACGTGCTCAGCACCCATAAAGATGAGCTCACCGAGCTCGATATGCCTATTGGCGACTCTGACCATGGCATTAACATGGCCCGTGGCTTCGAGGCTGTTCGCGAGCAGCTGCCCGTTCTTGAAAAGAGCGGTGTCCCTGCGGCTCTTCGCACGGCTGGGATGACGGTTGTTTCGAAGGTTGGCGGCTCTTCCGGTCCGCTGTATGGAACCATTTTGCGCAAGCTGGGAATTACTGCAAAGAAGATGGGCGGGCTGACACTCGATTCGTTCACCGTGGGCCTCGATGCTGGTTTCAAGGGAATTCAGGAGCTCGCTGGTGCCAAAGAGGGCGATAAGACCATGCTCGACGCTATGGCTCCCGCCATCAGGTCGCTCGAGCGTAGTGTCGAGGAGCATCAAGACATCGCCGAGGCACTCGACGCGGCTGCTGCAGCTGCCGCCGAAGGAGCAGAAGCTACGGTTCCGCTGATTGCACGTAAGGGCCGTGCCAGCTATCTGGGCGAGCGCTCCGTGAGCCACAAGGATCCCGGTGCAGCTTCCTTCGCTTATTGCATGGCGGCGATTGCGCAAGCTTACAAGAATTAAGAAGGAGGGGCGGGTTCGATCGATGCGACCGGGCCCGAACTATTGGAGGGGTCTTTTATGGTTGGAACCGTTCTTGTTTCGCACTCGCAGACTTTGGCCGAGGCGATGGTGGGCTACGCTCATATGATGGCGCCGCAGGCCGTAGTGGTTGCTGCTGGCGGTTTGGAAGATGGAACGTTTGGTACGAGCTACGAGAAGATCGAGGCTGCAATCGAGCAAGCGCAGCAAGGCGATGGTGTTGTGGTGCTTATGGATATGGGCAGTGCGGTCATGACTGTCAAAATGGTGCTTGAGGATATGGAAGACGATACCGTTGCTATGGCGGACTGCCCTTTTGTTGAAGGTGCTGTCGAGGGGACCGTGCTTGCCCAATCAGGTGCTGCGCTCGCCGAGATTGTTCAGGCACTGAGCAACGTCGGCGCTGTTCATAAGCTATGATTTGATTTATGTAATTGAGGGAAGCATATCGGTGAAAATTGAGTTCAAGGGATGCTTCTTTGTTTGGCGCCGCGGCGTTTAATGCTTGTGGCGCAAAGGGGTGGACGTTATGACTACGGCGACAGAAAAGGTCGGTGAGCGGAAGCTCTTTCCCGAGGAGCGCCGTGCTGCCATCTTGGGCATTCTTTCGCGGCAGCCTAAAGTGATGGTCAACGACCTTGCTGGTAAGTTTGGGGTTTCGACCTTTACAGTCCGCGCCGATCTTGATGAGCTTGAGAGCGAAGGCAAGTTGCGCCGCTGCCATGGCGGGGCAATGTCTGTGGCAAAGACCATGAAGGTGGAAGACTATCAAAAGCGGCGTTCTCATGCGAGCGATGCTAAGAGTGCCATCGGTGCCGCCGCCGTTCAGTTTGTCGAGGCTGGAGATTCGATCATTATCGACACCGGCACAACAACCCTGGAACTCGCAAAGCACCTTGTGGGAATTTCCGACCTTACGATCGTGACGAACGATTTTGAAGTCGCCGCTTTTGTCGAGGCAAAAATGCCCGATGCCGATTTGCTCTTCTTGGGTGGATGGGTGCGCTCGGGATATCGCTACGCCTATTCGCTCGAATCGCTGCGCTCCGTTGAGCATCTGCATGTTGACAAGGCATTTCTTTCTGCAAACGGCATGACGGTCGAAGACGGTTTCACGTCAGAAAGTTATGAGCAGGCCCAGCTTAAGGCTGCATACGCGCATGCGGCATCTGAAACCATCATGCTAATCGACACCGGTAAGTACGGTAAGGTGACCTTTTCCGGCTTTATCGATTTCGATCAGGTAGACGCTGTGGTGACAGAGGAGACGCTTGAGCCTGCTGTTGCCGAAGCCATCCAGAAGAAACACCCCGGTATCGAGCTCATCAGCGCTCGATGATTGTTCGCGCGAGACTTGAAATTGCGTCTTAAACCTGGCTCCGTCGGTCCCCACCGGTGGAGCCTTTTTGCGTAGAAGCGTGGTCGCGCTACAACAGCTTCTTCAGATAGTCGCTTTTTGCATAGAGGATACGGTCGATGTAGATTGCGTCTGACGCACGGTAAAACGCAAGATAATTTCCCGAACGAACGTAGCGATACTCGCTTTTGACTGCGTAAATTGAGGATAGGGGAGTGCCGGATTGGGGAAATCGAGCAAGGAGGCTAATCTGATCCAGAATCTCACCAATGGTTGTTTTTGCCGCCCTTGGGCTTGAAAGTTCGTCCGAGATATAACTGTAGATGCTCTCAAGATCGTCTCGGGCGAGGGGAGAGAATTTAACGTCTAGGGACACGGCCGTTCCTTAAAGCGAAAAAAGCGCCCGTACGGACTCCTCGGATAGCCAACCGGACTGCTCTCCCGATGCCTTGCCGGCTTCGAGTTGCGACATAAGCGTCCCTGCAGCATTGAGGCGATCAAAGTCTTTCATGTCCAAAATCGCATAGCGCCCACGTCCGTTTTTAGTCAAAAAGACGGGGGATCCCTCGTGCACATCGGAAAGGACTTCGTTATAGCTGCGCAGATCAGAAACAGGTTTGATGGCAGGCATTGTTCGCTCCAATCGCAAGATAGCTCGAAATATATTACGTAAAATATTCTGACATATTTCAAATGGCAGACAGCTCTCCATGCCTCTTTTGTTTCCAAACGGTCACGGCCGCATATGTCAAAAAGTATTTCATATTAGAGTGCTATCCTTTCGAGCTATTCGATAAGCGATGGGCGCTGATGCGTAAATATGCATTAAACGCGCTTAAATATGCATTTGGAGATGAAGGAATCGATGGCTATCAAGGTTGGTGTCGTTGGGGCAGCGGGCTACGCAGGGGTCGAGCTGGTGCGCCTGCTTATCTCCCACCCCGATTTCGAGCTCACCGCCATCACATCCAACGCCGACGCTGGACAGTCGCTTGCAAGCGTGTATCCCGCGTTTGCCGGCGTGTGCGACCTTGCCTTTACCACGCACGACAATCCGGTCCTCAAGACATGCGATGCCGTGTTCCTGGCCGTTCCGCACACGGCTGCACTCGCTGCCGTACCTGGTCTTCTTGCTGCGGGCGTCTCGGTATTCGACCTTTCGGCCGACTACCGTCTCTCCAACCCCGCTGTCTATGAGAAGTGGTACGCCACGCCGCATACAAGCCCCGAGCTATTGGCCACACGCACGTTCGGTCTGCCGGAGATTTTTGCCGAAGACCTTGCAGACGCCGCCGCACGCCATGCAGCGGGGGAGGCCACGCTCGTTGCCTGCGCTGGCTGCTATCCTACGGCAACCTCGCTGGGTGCATACCCTGCTATCGATGCCGGCTGGCTGGCCGATGGCGCCGTGGTTATCGTCGACGCTATCTCCGGTGTGACGGGCGCCGGCAAATCGGCCAACGCCCGCACACATTACTGCAGCGCCGACGAGTGCGTCGAGGCCTACGGTGTATGCAAGCATCGTCACACGCCCGAAATCGAACAGATTCTCGGTCTGCCGGACCACGTTGTCTTCACGCCGCACTTGGCACCTCTCAAGCGCGGCCTGCTTTCGACTATCAATATTCCGCTTGCCGAGGTTCCCGCGCAGGAGCTGACGCTCGATATGGTGGTTGAGCGCTATCGCGAGTTTTACGAGGGCCGTCCCTTCGTGCGCGTGCTCGATGCCGGCCAGATGCCCAAGACATCCTCGGTTGCCGGCAGCAACGCCTGCCAGATCGGTCTTGCCCTTAATAAGACCGCGCGCATGCTTGTGGTGACCTCTGCAATTGACAACCTCTGCAAGGGAGCAGCAGGCCAGGCGATTCAATGCGCGAACGTGGTCTTTGGCCTGGATGAGCGACGAGGCCTCCCTCTTATTGCCATGCCTGTGTAGATCGTTGTATGCACGACGTTGGCTGGCTAAACTGGTACGCAAAACAAATGCCATCGTTGGGGAGTTTCTCGTGTTTGATATCGATTCGTTTGATCTTCGTCTGCGCGCCGTGCCGGACGGCGGCGTGACGAGTGCCCGGGGCTTCAAAGCCGCGGGTATCCATGCGGGTTTTCGCAAGAATCCGGAGCGCCTGGATTTCGCCATGGTCGCCGCCGAGGCGCCTGTTGCCGCGGCCGGTGTCTTTACTACTAACCGTTTTTGTGCGGCTCCGGTTCAGGTGTGCCGTGAGCATCTGGGCGGCCGCGACTGCGGTTATGGCCAGGTTCAGGGCGTCATTATTAACTCTGGCAACGCCAATGCTGCTACAGGCGAGCCCGGTTTAGCACTTGCCCGCGAGAGCTGCGAGATCGCTTCGCAAATAATGGGCTGCACCCCCGAGCAAGTGCTCGTATCTTCAACCGGCGTGATTGGCCAGCAGTTGGGTATCGAGTGCTTCGAGACGGGTATTCCGGCGGCATACGACGAGCTTTCCGAGCAGGGCGGTGCCAATGCCGCCCGGGCCATCATGACCACCGATACACATCCTAAGGAGTATGCCGTTACCTATGCGAGCGGCGAGCTCGAATATGCCGATTGCCAGTTTACGGTAGGCGGCATGTGCAAGGGCTCGGGCATGATCATGCCTAACATGGCAACGATGATCTGCATCATCACGACGGACGCTCCGGTAGCTCCCGCGACTCTTCACGCGCTTCTTGCCAGTTGCGTCAACAAGACGTTCAACAAGGTAACGGTTGATTCGGATACGTCTACTAACGACACCTGCATCATGCTTGCTTCTGGAGCTGCAGGCGTCGACATTCCCCTTATCGAGGAGGGGAGCGACGCCTACGAGGAGCTTCGCTACGCCGTGTATTCGGTATGCGAGGCCCTGGCACGTGGTATTGCCTCGGACGGAGAGGGCGCGTCGAAACTCGTAACCGTTAACGTGACGGGCGCTGCAAGCGAGGAGGATGCCGACACCGCCGCCCGCGCCGTGGCAAACTCTCCGCTGGTCAAGACCGCAATTGCCGGCCACGACTGCAACTGGGGCCGCATCGCCATGGCGCTTGGCAAGTGTGGCGTGGTCTTTGAGCAGACCGACGTGTCTATCGACATTATGGGTATGCCCGTGTGCCGCAAGGGTCTGACGGTTCCCTTTGATGAGGACGAGGCTCTGCGACGTTTCGAGGCGCCC
>OLPC01003097.1_pt1 | contig 11461 bp, 8 predicted proteins | sample 1672341 | NCBI WGS metagenome assembly OLPC01 (sample SAMEA3136673, study PRJEB25190) | human gut metagenome | reverse complement strand
TTTGGCAACGCAGATGCCGTGCCGCAGCCGCCGGAGCGGTGCTTAAGCCGTCAGGTGGGAATTGTGCGGTGTTGCCTTAGTTCTTGTACTTGAAGTACTCAACCAGGGTGCGGTAACGGAAGTTGCCGCCATCGGTGTAGGTAGCAAAGGTACGGGTCAGATTGTTGCTGCTGTTCATACCCATGCTTTCCTGGTTGGTGTAAGAGATGCGCTGGTTGTTCTGGCGGATCTCGACAACTTCATCGTTCTGGAACTTGATGGAAGCGCTGGTGATCTTGTCATCGGTGACAAATTTGCCGCAATGACGGTCGAACAGCGGGTTGCCAGCGCCAATATTGTTATCGCTGGAGAGTCTGAGCACGTTAGAATAGCCGTTGGAGTTGCCGCTGTTGGTCCAGCCGGCCAGGTGGCCGTTGCTGTCATAGCTCCAGGTGTCAGTACGCACGGTCTTGTTGCTGCTGTTCACAATGGTCATCTTGGTGTAACGGTTACGGCTGCCGCTGCTGGTCAGGTTGACGATGCAGGTAACTTTGTTCTGGCCGTTGTATTCCCAGAACTTGGAAACGCTGCCCAGGCTGTCCCACTCTTTGGCAGTCCAGTAGCTGTACAGGTACCAGCCGCCATTGTAGCGGTAAACGGAGATCTTGGCAAAGCGGTTGCTTTTATCATACTCATAGCGATACTCGTAAGAGTAGTTGTCGTTGCCGTACTCGCGGTGGGTATGCTTGGTCAGCATGCCGTTGTATTCATAATAGAAGTCGTCCTGAACCTGCAGGTTGCCGGACTTATCGCGGCGCTGCTCTTTCAGCAGGCGGCCCTGTGCATCGTAATCGGTGGTCAAGGTATTCATCACGCTGCCGTCAGCATAGTAGTTGGTGCGCTTGATCTCGCGGTACTTGGTCACATCCACGTTGGTGGACTGCAGAATGCCGGTGTTGTAATCAAACACGCAGGTAATGCCGTCGATCACAACGGTGCCCTTTGCCATAGCGCCGGTGATGAGGTCAAAGTAATAAGTACCCTGAGAGTTGGTATTCCAGCCCTTGATCATATGGCCGTTGGCATCATAGCGAACCCACTTGCCGCCGTTGGAGTCCTGATAGACATCCTTGCTGACAGCCATTGCGCCGTTATTGACGGAATCCAGCCAGTACCAGGCATCGGAAGCGGGGTCATAGATTTCCTTGCCGCGGCCAGTGGTGCCCTGGCGCTTGCCGCCTTCGTACCAGAACTTGTCGCCGTTGATGTTGACCCACTGCTTATTCAGGCCAATACCTGTGGTGGTATCAAATGCGCAGGGAATGCCGTCTATCGTACACATCCCCTTTACCATAGCACCGGTCACGAGATCGAAGTAGTAAGTACCCTTCTCGTTGGTATTCCAGCCCTTGACCATATGGCCGTTGGCATCGTAACGCACCCACTTGCCGCCGTTGGAGTCCTGATAGACATCCTTATTGGTGGTCATAGCGCCGCCCTGAACAGCATCCAGCCAGTACCAGGCATCGCTCTTGGGGTCATAGATTTCCTTGCCGCGGCCAGTGGTGCCCTGGCGCACGCCGTTTTCGTACCAATACCAGGGGCCGCCGGGGTATTCCTGATACCAGCCGTTCTCCGGCGGTGCATCATAGGTAGCGGCGTCCTCTTTCACGTTGTCCTCTGCCGGTTCAGCGTCAACTTTCGGTTCCTCGGTGGCTGCGGTTTCCGGGGTAGCAGTTTCCACCACTGCAATGCTTGCAGCGGTTTCAGCCTGCGGGTTCGGCTCCTGTGCAAAAACGGGCAGTGCCATAGCGGACACCATTGCCAGCGCCAGCAGGAATGCGGTGATTTTTTTCTTCTGCATGTTCCGTTCGTTCCTCCTTATAAATGGGCGTACCCGGGGATTTTCCGGCTGCACCCGGCAGCCTGTTCGGCCGCGCGTTGCTTTTTTAATCAAATGCGGCCGGGCCGAAAAATCAACCATAAACCGCGATTTCATTTATTATACCACACGCCAAAAAATTCCACAACATTTTCACCATTTTCGAATTGTAAAAATTCAGGGCGAGTTTTTGGTTTTTTTACCCGGTTTATCATTTTCTAAAAATCGTTATCCCGTCAGGTTAGCGGGCGCACAATGGGCGTTCCAACGGGTAAGAGGCAGGTTAAATGGTGGTAGTGCATTATAAAGGCAATACCGCACAATTCTAAGTGCCGATACGGCGAGCGAGGCACGGCAGCTGCTAAGCCAAAAGCGCAGATAATACTTTGTGTATTATCGAGCATTTTGGCAACGCAGATGCCGTGCCGCAGCCGCCGGAGCGGTGCTTAAGCCGTCAGGCGGGAATTGTGCGGTGTTGCCTAAAGAGAACGGCCCGTGGGAAACGGTCTTGACCGTTCCTCACAGAGCATTTCAAAGGCCAGCCGGAGATGGGTGCTCCCTCCGCCGCAGATTTGTCTTATTGCACATTGCAGATTCATGATGGCCCTAAAACCTGAGGCAATACCGCATAATTCTAAGTGCCGATACGGCGAGCGAGGTGCGGCAGTTGCTAAGCCAAAAGCGCAGATAATACTGGATGCTGCAAAGGTGAGCGCCGCCAGTGGCGGAAACAGCGAACCGAAGCAGGGGCAGCGGTCGCAGAGTGCGAGGGGCTTTTGCCCCCGAAGCACGATGCGGGTACCGCAACCCGACATTATCGAGCATTTTGGCAACGCAGATGCCGTGCCGCAGCTGCCGGAGCGGTGCTTAAGCCGCAAGGCGGGAATTGTGCGGTGTTGCCCTGATTTGTAGGGGCCGCTGCTTGCATCGTCCCGCATATCAGGCCCGCTTTTTACAATTTCATTACTACGCGCTGCATAGCCCCCCCTCAGAGGGAAGCCAATTTCCTATTTGGGTTTTCATCAAAGCACCTTACGTTGGGTCGTTTTAAGCGCCTCACTCGATCACAATCCCCGTTCCATCCAGTAACCTTACCACATCAGGAAAGCTGAACCTTGCGCCTTTCAACTTGTTGGTCTCCAAATCAATGGCGTATTCTTCGGCGGTGCGCAGGTCGGCTTTTTGCAAATCGCAGCGGGTGAACCGGGTTCCGCCCAGCCGCACGCCGTAAAAGCTGGCCCCGGCAAGGCGGGTATCATCAAAGGTGCATTGCTGCAGTTCCGCCCCGGTCCAGTCAAAGCCGTTCAGTGCCATGCCGGAAAAATCATTGTAGCGGAACGCGCAGTTTTTGATTTTGCCAAACGGCTGGAACACCCCGCTTTTGCCCTGCAGCCCGCCCCACGTCATGGAGCGGAACGCACTGTTCAGCAGCCAGGCATCTTTCATGGTGGTAAAGCTGAACACCACGCCGGAAAAATTGCAGTGGTCAAAGGTACAGGCGTTGAAGCGGCAGTTCTGCACCCGCGTGCCCAGCCAGCGGCAGTGGTCAAACATACAGTCCTCGAACTCGGCGTTTTCCAGCAGCTCGCCGGGGTCATAATTGGCAAAGGTCTCCCCTTGATAAAATCGGCGTTCCGCCATCAAAACTCCTCCTTGTGCTGTTGGAAAAACTCAAAGGTATCCCGCACGCTTTCCAGCTCGGTCCAGCGGCGGGTGCGCACCGGGTCACTGTCCAGATCATAAATGCGGGCACCGGGGATTGCCAGCAAAAACGGCGAATGGGTGGCCAGCACAAACTGGCAGCCGTAAAACCGGGCCGAATCTGCCAAAAAATCCGCCAAAGCGATCTGCCGCGCGGCGGAAAGGCTGTTTTCCGGTTCATCCAACAGATAAAGGGCATCCCCGCGCAGTTTTTCCTGGAACATCAAAAAGGCGCTTTCGCCGTTGGAGTGGGTGCGGATGTTGGGAGACAAAGTTTTGCGCGCCACCTGAGATTTGGAATAGCGCCGTGCCGCGCTGACCTGCTTGAGCCGGTCATAATCCTCCATGCTGTGCATCTGGAATTTGGCGGTGCGGGCCTCGGTGTATTCATCAAACAGGCTGCCGCGGCGGGTATCAATGTTATCGTTGATGGCGCGCACATCCAACATATAGTCAAACACATCGTCGCTGGTCAAAATCAGGCTGCCCGCCGGGATGGCGTGCAGGGTGTGGAACTGGCACAGGGAGACATAATCCGGGAAGAAATCACTGCGGTTATACTGTGCCCCGCGCTGCAGGCGCAAAGCGTCCGCCATCACGTTGAGCGCTGTGGTTTTGCCGGAGCCGTTGCCGCCGTACAAAATGGTCACATCCGCCAGATCCAATGCTTTCAAGCCCCGGCCCGCAAACAGGCCAAAGGGGTAGAAAGAATCATAGCAGGTCATTTTGGCCCGCGGCGACTCGGCAAGGTAGTTAGCCTCGCTGTTTTGGCTGGGAAAATAAAATTCCGAAAGATAGATCACATCGCTCTCCTCCATTCCGGCTTCTTTCTCAAATTATACCATACCGCCGGGTAAAGGCAAATGCCTTGCATACAGGCAGCGGTTTTGGGGATACGGCAAAGATTTTGCGGGTCAAAAATAAAAGCATGTGCACCCGCCCTCCTCGAAAATCCAAAATTTTCGATTTGTTTTGTCATGCACATGCTTTTGTGTTATCTGATGATACGCTGCGGTTTATGCCGGGAGGCACCGGAGCGCCGGAAATTCAGCCTGTTTTTTATAAACACAGCCGAATTTTTGCCGTACAGCCGGTATAGATTATTTCTTCTGAACGTACTTGAGGCAGTCCAGCATAACAGCAACCAGAATGATGATGCCGGAGAACACGAACTGCAGGTTCGTATCAATACCCAAAGTGGTCAGAGAGTAAGTCAACGCGGTGAAGATGAACACACCGACAACCACGCCGGAAATCTTGCCGATACCGCCGGTGAAAGAAACGCCGCCCACAACGCAGGCCGCGATGGCGTCCATTTCCCAGCCCTGACCATATGCAGCGGAGCCGGAGCCCACCATACGGATGCATTCCAGCCAGGAGCCGAAGCCATACAGAATGCCTGCCAGAATAAACGCGCCTACCGTAACGCGGAATACCGAGATGCCGGAAACAGCAGCAGCTTCGGCGTTGCCGCCGACTGCGAACAGGTTTTTACCAAAGGTCGTCTTGTTCCAGATGAACCACACAATGATCACAGCTGCGATAGCCCACAGGATAATGGTGGGGAAACCGCCAATCTTGGGGATGATCATGCTGGGGATGTTGCCTTCGATACCGCCAAAGGAAACACCCTTGGTTGAATAGGTGACCAAGCCAAAAATGACCAGCATGTTCGCCATCGTAGAAATGAATGGGTGCATTTTGAACTTGGCTGTAAAGAAACCTGCGATGGTGGTAAAGACTGTGCACAGGACAATGCAGACAAGCAGCGCCAAAATAACGCGTGCAACGACCGGCAGCCCGGTAAAATCAAACACATGGCCAAAAACCGCACCGGTGTTGATTCCCTTGTGCATAATGATGGTAGCGGCAGTCATGCCCATACCAACCATACGGCCAATGGACAGGTCCGTGCCGGCCAGCAGGATCAGCCCGGCAACGCCCAAAGCCAGGAACATGCGCGGCGAAGCCTGCTGCAGAATGTTCAAAATATTGTTGACGGTAAGCAGCGGCACTTTCTTGCCGAACTGGGCAATCAGGCACAGTATAATAAAGATGATAACGATTGCAATGTACAGACCGTTGCGCAGCAAAAAGTCACGGCGATTAAATGTGTACTTGTAGTTTTCCCACTTTTGCGCCAGAGACTCGCCAACCGTAAACTTGGACAGGCGCAGCATATCGATCAGGTGATATTTGTAATCAAACGCAGCATGCCGGCGGTCCTTGATTGCCTGGCAGTCCTTATCCAACTGCATTTTGGCGTCGAACAGGCGGTTCTTGTGGACATACTTTTCGTCCTTGATTTCCTGCTGATTGCTCAGCTTGGAAAGCGCCGTCTCGTGTTCCTTTTTCAGCTGTTCTACAGTTGCCTGATATTTCTGCTGGGCTTGTACCTTTTCCTGCTTGCAGCTGGCCACCACCGCCTGGTAATAGTCGCTGTCATAATGGGCTTTCAAATAGGCTTCGGCATCAGCGATCAGCTTGTTGATCTGGCCCTTGTTTTTTTCTTCAACTGCCTTGGCCGCTGCCAATTCAGCCTTCAGTTTGGTCTCACGTTCCGTTTTTTCCTGCGCGGTATAGATGCGGTCGCGCTTCAGGTTATCCAGCTCATTCTGGATATTGACAGCTTTTTCAGTACCGTCAGTACGAAGTTCATCGATCTGCGCCTGGATTTTCCCAACATATTCATCGATTGGCTGGCGAAGCTTGGCTTCCTGCTCCGCCGAAAGAATTTTTGAAGTTTGTGTTGCAGTTGCCATAGATCATTATCCCCCATTACAGGTATTTTGCGCTGAGTCTCAAAAGCTCTTCCTGATTTGTTTCCTTGGTATTCACAATGCCGGAAAGATGTCCGTTGGACATAACGCCGATCCGGTTGGTGATACCCAGAATCTCAGGCATTTCAGAGGAAACAACAATAACCGTCTTTCCCTGTTTGGCCATCTTGATGATCAGCTCATAGATTTCGTACTTTGCGCCAACGTCTATACCGCGCGTAGGTTCATCCATCATAAAGACCTGGGGTTCGCGTTCCAGCCATTTGCCAAAAATGACCTTTTGCTGGTTGCCGCCAGACAAACTGGTGATCATATCGTCAGGTCCCATGCACTTGGTGTGCATGACCTTGATCTCCTTGCTTGTGGCTTTTACCATTTTGGGCATTGACAGCCCAAGGCCACCTTTGTACTGGTCCAGGTTGGCAATGGTAGTATTGAATGTCAAATCGCTCTTCAGGAACAGGCCGTTTGCTTTGCGTTCCTCGGTAATCAGGGCAAATCCATGCTCGATCGCTTCGTGGGCATTGTTGAAGTTCATCAGGTGGTCGCGGAAATACACACGCCCTGCCGCACGGGTACGCACGCCGAAAATGGTTTCCAGCAGCTCTGTACGTCCGGCGCCCACCAGGCCATACAGACCAAAAATTTCGCCCTCGCGCACATCAAAGCTGATATCCTGCAGATAAGGCGCATATTTGGTGGACAGATGCTGGATGGACAAGATCGGATCCCCGGGGATATTGTCCACCGGCGGGAAGCGGCTTTCCAGCGAACGGCCAACCATGGCGGTGATCAGCTCGCCCATGTTGGTGTCCTTGCTGTCCTTGGTCATAACCAGGTTGCCGTCACGCAGAACCGAAATCTGGTCACAAATTTCAAAAATTTCGTCCATCTTATGTGAGATGTATATCAGCGCAATGCCCTGTTCTTTCAGCATGCGCATCATCTCAAAGAGTTTATTCACTTCCTGCACCGTCAGCGAAGAAGTCGGCTCATCCAGAACGATGACCTGGGCATTGTAAGAGATGGCTTTGGCAATTTCACACATCTGCCGCTGCGAAACCGACATGTTGCGCATGGGCTGGGTCAGATTGACAGTCATGCCCAGCTTGCGGAACAGATCGGCTGCTTTCTTCTTCATCTGCCCTTCGTCAACCACGCCCATAGAGTTGACCGGGTACCGCCCCAGGAACAGGTTATCAATCACACTGCGCTCCAGGCACTGGTTCAGTTCCTGATGCACCATTGCAATTCCGTTTTCCAGCGCGTCTTTCGGGCCGGAAAAACTGATCTCCTTGCCATTGAGGAAAATCTTGCCCTCATCCTTTTGATAAGTACCGAACAGACATTTCATCATGGTAGACTTACCGGCGCCGTTTTCGCCCATAAGCCCCATAACTGTACCGCGTTTTACATCCAGATTGATATGATCAAGTACTCGGTTGCGGCCAAACGACTTGCACATACCGCGAATTGACAAGACAATATCGTCTTTCGCTTCTGCCATTCTCGTCACTCCCGTCTTGCAAATTGGCAAACTGCCCTACGGCTGCTCACCTGTTTTCATAAAAAAACGCTATTAGGGAAAACTTCATTCTCCCCTATGGAGAAATACATTCTCCCTAATAGCGTTGCCGTTACTTAACTGTCAGTTATTGCTGTTGCCGTTGAATCACTGGTTCAGCAGAGAAGTGTACGAAGCAGCGTTATCGGTCTTAACCATATTGATGGCAAAGGCATCGTATGCGCTGGGATTGCCCAGGCGGTTGGTGATGTTGGCCTCGGTCTGGCCGTCGCCGCCGATGTAGTCAATCTTCAGGTTCAGCAGATCATCATATTTCTCCAGCAGGGGCTGGTAAGTAGCGCTCAGGAAGTTATCCGCGGAGTTGTAGATATCCAGCCAAACGCTCTTTTCCGGGCTGGTAGTGGCATCCAGCTGGCTGGAAACAGGCCCATACGGCTTGGTAGAGTCGGTGAAGTCCGTGTAGTTGTCTGCCGTGACTGCCACGTTCAAAGCATAGTAGGAACGCTCGTCCTCATTGTAATAGTAAACATCGCTGCTCAGGACATTGCCTGCAGCATCCGGAGTGGCAATACCGGTGTTGATGTCCACGCCGTCCAGCGCATTACGCAGCAGGCGCAGGGTCAGGTAGGCCTGCACGTCAGCGTGCTGGCTGATCGTTCCGCCGTAACCGTCGGCAATGGCAGCAACTGCGTCAGCGTTTGCATCGTAGCCAAAGGTGGGAACGCCATTTTCCTGCGACCAGGAGTTAAACATTGCCATGCCCATGCCGTCATTGTTGGAAATAACGATATCGATGGAATCTCCCAGAGAAGAAGCCCAGGCGCTGATGGCGTTGCTGGCGGTGCCGGCATCCCAGGTAGCGCCGGCGGAATTCTTCATTTCCTGAGAAGCAAGCTCACGAACGGCGAAGGTCGTGCCATCCACTTCAATGGTGCCGTCCTGAACCTGGGTAGCGGAACCATCCGCATTGGTACCGACAGGATCAGAAACAATGCCGCTGCTGCCTTCCACTGCGGTGCCCAAAGCGCTACGAACGCCACGGGTACGGGCAATCGAATCATTATGGCCGATATCGCCGATTGCCAGAACATAGCCGATAACGCCGTCGCCGTTGCGGTCGATGGTGTCAGCATGTGCTTTAATGTAATCTGCGATCATCTTGCCCTGCAGTTCAGCACCCTGGTTGGCATCGAAACCGACATAATAAGTATTGCCGTTAAAGTTCAGCGCTTCCGTATCCAGCTCGCCTGTGGTGCTGTTGGAAGGCTGACGGTTAAACCACACCAGCGGCTTATCCTTATTTTCAACGGTACCGCTTTCAGCAGCCGTAGAGGTAGCTGCCGAAGTATCGGTAGATGTGCTTTCCGTGGGTGTTGCGGCGCTGGATGCACTACTGCCGCAGGCAGCCAGGCTCAAGGTCATTGCAGCTGCCAAGGTCAACGCTAATGTTTTTTTCATAATGGTTCTCCTTCTTTATAGGTCGGGATGCTACTTCCGCTCCCGCTCATTGTTTTTATGGTATAGCAAAACCGGAGGAAAAGCAAGGCGCATTTTGACTAAAATAGTTGCAGAATTTTGTACGCATTTGGCATATTGCAACATCTTTGTGTTCTGTTTTTGTATGTTATGCCCATTCCGGCTGCATTTTTCCTGCAACGCCATGTCACAGTGCTGTACCCGCATTTCATATATTCCACCCGGCAGCAGAGTATCCTGTATGTTCCCGCACCATTTACATATTAATATTCAATACTATGCCTGATTTTATAAAGGCAACACCGCACAATTCCCGCCTGACGGCTTAAGCACCGCCCCGGCAGCTGCGGTACGGCATCTGCGTTGCCAAAATGCTCGATAATACACAAAGTATTATCTGCGCTTTTGGCTTAGTAGCTGCCGCACCTCGCTCGCCGTATCGGCACTTAGAATTATGCGGTATTGCCTAAAATATCGCCCGTCCTGCTCATCTGCAGGGCTGTCCGGCAGCCTTTTTGACGCTTCGGAGCATGATGACAAAATAAAAAACTGTGCTCCCTAAATATAATCAGGGAAGCACAGTTTGTGGCGTATTTCTCCGCTGTTAAAGTTCAGCCTGTTTTTCGCGGCATTCAGGGCAGATGTAATGGATGGTCAGCTGGTAGGAACGCACTTCGGTTCCAATGGCATTTTCAATTTCGCGCACCAGGCCGATCACCGGCAGGTCCTGCAGGCTGCCGCAGCAATCACAGTACAAATGGCCGTGCGGGTTGGAGGTTTTATCAAACCGGTCGGGGCCATCCGGCATTTCCAGGCGGGCAATTTCCCTGGCCTGTTCCATCAGCTTTAAGTTGCGGTACACGGTGCCGCGGGCAATGCCGGGCATCTTCTCCCTGGCAATGGCAAAAATTTCGTCCGCCGTCAGATGTTTGGGGCTATGCTGTAAAATTTCCAAAATCAAGGCACGCTGGCGTGTCATGGCGGGCTCCTTTCTGTATGGAATGAGTTGTAAGAAAATTTATAAAATAAGACACTGTAAGATATCTTTACCATAAGAATACACATGTTTCGTGTATTTGTCAACGGGATTTGCTGGCAAGCAGGACATTTTTTAAGAGCTTGTCCGAATTCATGGCAGAGCAATGCCGCCGCACCATCCACGGTGCAGCGGCATTGCCTGTGTTAATTCTTTTCCGGGTCCAGGCAGGCGCCGGCTTTGCGGCATTCCAGGTGCAGGTGGCTGCCCTGCTGGGCTTCGGCGGGCACGTTGCCTGTGGTGCCAAGGCGGGTCCCGGCGGTTACTTTTTCGCGCTGGGTCACGGCAACTTCTTCCAGCCCGCAGTAGCGCCACACGCGATCCTGCGCGTCGGTCACTTCCACCACGCGGCCCCACAGAGCGTCATCCGCAATGGCGGTCACGGTACCGGCGGCCACCGCCGTTACCTGTTCGGCGGTATAATCCGTGCCGTTGTGGGTGCGCCAGTCCCCCAGGGTGGGGTTATACACCAGCGTATTCCCGCTGAAAGCCTGGCTGACTTTACCGTTCCAGCCAGCATGCGGCAAGGTTCCCTGCTGCGCGGACGAAGCAGCAGAGCTGCCAGTCCCGCCGGAGGCGCTGCCAGACTGCCCAGCCCCCTGCTGCAAGGATGACGATGCAGACCCCGCAGCTGACGGCGCGGGCGATGGCTGCGCTGTCGCCACAGGAACATCCTGTGCGGGCTGGTTTACGGCGGCATCCGGTGAATCCCATACGTCTGTTCCCTCCTCCAGGGCCTGCTTTTGGATGCGGGTCAGGTCCTCCACCCCGCGCACCACGCTGCGGATGGCGGCAATTCCGGTAATGGTTACCGCAAACACCAGCGCAAGGCAGACAAGATATAGCCCTTTTGCCTTCAAAAATGCTTTAATGCTGTTCATCTTCCCCCGTCCTTTGCTTGCCGTACGGCCAAAACATCGGGCGCAAAACCTGCCGCCCGGAATTTTCAACCGCACCGTTCGTGTTGTGTATGCCATTAGTGTTGCGCGGACAGATTGGATTTATGCACAAAGCGGGCAAAAATACCGGCAATACCGCATAATTCTAAGTGCCGATACGGCGAGCGAGGTGCGGCAGATGCT
>OLPC01003081.1_pt1 | contig 11518 bp, 10 predicted proteins | sample 1672341 | NCBI WGS metagenome assembly OLPC01 (sample SAMEA3136673, study PRJEB25190) | human gut metagenome | reverse complement strand
CCAAGCATCCGTAAGAAGCTGCCAGTGGCAGGTTCTGTAGGTGACCTTCGCTCACCAAAAACACCTCGCGGGATATTACCAGTGAACAGTACTTAAAATATATTGCTTTTCATCCTGCATTTTTTAATAAATTTTTTATATACTTTATGAGAAAATTTATTTGTAAAAGAAGTATGAAGATGTTATGATAGTGAAAGAAAGAATATAGAATGTTACTACAAACGAAATGAACAGTAATACAGTATTAAACAGATTATATAAAGAAGGTGACATTGTGAAACGTCTTATTGAAAAATACCGACATGGCTTTGTGATCGGTATTTACAGTATTATTTATATTTTGATGTTCAATTATCTGGAACATCGTCCAGTTCACAGCTATCATATCGTACATACGGTTTTCGATGACTGGATACCATTTTGTGAGGTTTTTATCATACCTTATCTGTTATGGTTTCCGTACATGTTCCTGGCTGTAATCTATTTTATATTTTTTAATAAGAACAAACATGAATACTACCAACTGGCATTTAACCTTATGATGGGAATGACTGTTTTTCTGATCGTTTCTTACGTTTATCCAAATGCACAGCATTTACGTCCAACAGAGTTCCCAAGGGATAATATTTTTACAGATATGGTGAAATGGCTGTACAGCACAGACACTCCTACAAATATTCTTCCAAGTATTCATGTTTTTAACTCTCTTGCGATACATATGTCTCTCACAAACTGTGAGGCACTTCGTGATAAGAAAATAGTAAAGGCTGCTTCCTTTACCCTTACCGCATTGATCATCATGTCAACCATGTTCCTGAAACAGCATTCAGTGATTGATGTATGTATGGGTACGACTCTTGCTTTATTTGGATTTTTGTTTTTTTATCCGAGAAAAGCCGCCGTTTCTTCCAGAGCATCTTACTTTGGAGAGGCCAGACGAAAAAAAAGTGAAAATTAAAATTACCTTCTTGAAATAGATTTTGATAAAACAAAAAGAACTTTTTTAGAAAACATAAGATGTTTCCTAACATAAGTTCTTTTTTATCATCTTTCATCCATTCCTTTACATGTAAAAACTCTGTACAATCAAAATATCAGATGTTTTCTGTCTATTTTTAACCCAATTTCAATTAATTAAATCCATAGAATTTCTGGCTGATCTTATAGGCTGCCACTGACATCTTTCTTCCACCCTTTCCTGGCAGGTTCATTACTCTTCCAAAAAGACTGTGGCGTAATTTTCTGTATACCAGTTTGTTCTGCGTTTTAATATATTCCAGAAGTTCTTTCTTCTTCTGCAGAGATTCCTCTGTATTAGCACGTATCAGCATGATAGAAGAAATCGTTGTTATGATATCCAGATAACTGAACATATACTCTTTCAGGCGTTTATTGGTATTTCCGCAATTAATATATGCGTCTACCATCAGCTTATTTACACGAATCTGCTGGTCAATTCGTTTGATCATTACTTTCTCGTTTACGGATTGGTCATCTCTGCCGATAAAGTAGCGGTAGAAATTAACGTCCAGATAATACAGATTCTTAACATATGGAAGCGGCTCAAATGCAAACAGATTATCTACATAGAATGTATGCTTCGGTAATTCCAGTCCACACTCCTGAAGCAATTTGGTACGGTAGATCATGGAATGCATCAGGAGGTATTTTCCCTTTGGCATATGTTTTACTTCTTCCCATCCGAATACTCTGTCCTGAGGAAGACATCTGCGGTACTGCATTACTTTTTTATGTGTTGCTCCCTGTTTCTCATATACGAAATTGCTGATCAGAAGATCGACTGTCTGCGGTCCTCTGAGTAACTCGTATAAGGTTTCCAGAATCTTAATATACGCTTCTTTATTTACCCAGTCATCACTGTCTACTACTTTAAAATATAAACCTGTCGCATTTCTGATTCCTGCATTGACAGCTTCTCCATGTCCACCATTCTCCTGATGGATAGCCTTTATGATCGTAGGATATTTCGCTGCATAGGCATCTGCAATCTCTGCAGTTTTGTCCGAAGATCCGTCATCTACTACCAGAATCTCTACTTCCTCTCCGCCTACTAATAATGACTCTATACATTTTTCCATATAATCCTGAGAATTATAGCATGGAATCGCAATACTTAACAGTTTCATCTTGTTGTATCCTCCTTGATATATTTTGCATACGCTCCGAAAGCAGATGGAATTGCGTATTGTTTACTTGACTGTTTCTTATTTGCAAAAATAATCTCTTTGTCCTGTGTTTTTTTCAGAGATGACACCTTTATCCTGTATGCCTGCATTCTCCACTCAATGTGGGAAAAAATATGTTTCGCAGGCGGAAGTTTCTCTATATATAAAGGATCAAGTCCAAGACTCTCTACATAGGAAAGAGCTTCTTTCCTTTCCAGATGTCCCATAACATTTGGCAATTCATATAAGCCTGCCAAAAGTCCTTTTTCCGGTCTTTTTCTGATAGCTGTATATTCTCCATCCTGAATGATAAATACTGTTTTATCTTCCAGAGTTCTGGCTTTCTTAGGGGCTTTTACAGGAATGCCCTCTACCTTGTCATGTCTACATGCCAGACAGGCAGAGGCAACAGGACATTCTTCACACTTTGCCTGACCATTCGGGACACATACTATCGCACCAAGTTCCATCAATGCCTGATTAAAATCTCCCGGGCATTCTGACGGCATGATCTGCTGTAACTGCTGCTCTATTTTCTTACGGACAGATTGTTTGCTGATATCTTCCGTACTCTCTGTAATTCTGGAAATTACACGAAGTACATTTCCGTCTACTGCCGGAACTGCAATCCCATATGCAATAGAAGCGATAGCACCAGCTGTATAACTTCCTATTCCCTTTAACGACAAAAGTGCCTGATAGTCTTCAGGCAATCTGCCATTATATTCATTTTTTACAGTACGAGCTGCTTCCTGCATATTTCGGACGCGATTGTAATATCCCAATCCTTCCCATAACTTCAGAAGCTTCTCCTCCGGACACTCTGCCAGAGCTTCTATATCCGGAAGTTCTGTGATAAATCTCTGGAAGTATGGCTTTACTGCTTCCACCCGGGTTTGTTGAAGCATAATTTCTGATACCCACGTATAATAAGCATTATTCTTATCTCTCCATGGCAGAATTCTTTTATTTTCTCTGTACCATTCTACCAGAGGAGATACAATTTCTTCAAGCATAATTTAATAAGTTTCACCTTTCATTATCTCATTTCTCTTATCTTATCATAAAATTCTCCAGAACGCTAATACATAAAAAGAACCGCATTTGAGCCGGCACGATGCAAACCGGTTATAAAGCGATTCCTTTTATATTTGTTAAATATGTACAACCACTGAATTATTCGCTCTTCTGCCAAAAGTTATATGTTCATAACTTCGTTTATTTCTTACATTTTACTCTTAAGAAATACAAAAGGCCGATAATAATGATTAATAATACCACTATGTATGCAATTTTAAAGACCAGTCCTGTAGTAAACATATCTACCGCTGAAATAACGCCAATCAGAATAAGTGCTATTCCACATCCCTTTGCCATCTTTTTCTCATCATATAGTTTCTTACGGACATCTGCATTTCCACCTTTCATAAAAATGTCTCCATGTCCTGTCAGAAGCATTATGCCAACTATAAAAGCAGCTACTGTCAATATCAGATCCAAAGAATCCATATTACCCATAAATAATCTCCCTTCCGTCTCCATCCCAAGAACATGCTAATTGCTGAAATGACTGTTTTTTCAAACATACTCTAATCTGGAGAACCATTTTCTTTTTATAAAAATCCGGGACTATTGCTTCTCACAACAGCCCCGAAAATATTATCAATAGAAACATACGATCGGTACATTATAATCAATGATATTATAAAGTTCTGCCGCTTTATCCGGAGGCATATTGATACATCCATGTGAACCACCTTCCATAAAGCGGTCACCGCCAAAATATGGCTGCCAGTTTGCATCATGGAATCCGATGCCGCCGTTAAACGGCATCCAATAATTTACTTTCGCCTCATATTCATATTTACCATTTGCAAGCTGTTTACCTCTGAGCACATCAGGACTCTTTTTATAATAAAGTGTATAAATACCTGCCGGAGTCTGACGGTCAGCGTATCTCATATCACCGGAAACAATATCAGATTCAAAAATATCCTCTCCATTCTGATAATAGTACATATGCTGTTCGCTCAGATCAACTTCAATGTAAGTATTTCCAATATCATTATAACCATGTGCATTCGCTGTCATAGAATATACCGGTTCTCTGGTAGTCTGTATTCCTGACTGAATCTCCTGTGTCAGTTCTGCCACCTCGGAAGCCTGGTCTATCTGCCATCCATATGCAGAGCCGTAGACGCTGACTGTTCGTCCGCTTGTTGTCTGGAACTCTCTCTCTGTGCCCACTGTATCATGCGCCGCAGCAAGCTGAGCCACGTAATCTGCAATATGCTGCTGGAAAGATGCATCATCCATAATAAGCTGACCTTTTTCGTCAAAGTTCAGCCAGTCTTTTACTGTATTTCCATCCAGGGTCACCGTCTCATCCCCGAAAGTGTAGGTAATATTTGCTTTCGTGAAATTATTGCATGCATCAAGGGATGCCTGCAGATCTGGATCATCGCTCGTCACATCTGCCTTTACGTACACGTCAGGATTGCTGTCAAAATCAACAGATGCCTCATTTCCGGAAACAGCTTCTAAAAGTGCATTATAGGCTTCCCGAAGGTTTAATTCGCTTCCCTCTGTCTCAGGAACGATTTCAAACTGAGAATCTCCATATGCGACATATGCATTCTCAGGTGCAACCTGATTCTCTTCCTGCGCACAGTTAAGCTCCCTGACCTGTTCTTTCATTTTTTCTTTATCATATGTCGTATTCTCTGCTGTTGTGTAGCTCTTTTTTTCAAATAAGCCACGAATCCATTCGTATGGTTTCTGATCTTTTAGAAGTTTCAATACACTTCCATCGGAAACATAGCTATATCCAATCTGATCTCCGCTTATCGTCTGCGGATCCAGATTTCTTGAATCAACTTCTATGGAATAATTCTCCACTGTCTTTGCAATTAACTGTTCTGCCTCATAAGCAGTTTTTCCGGAACAGTTAATTCCATTGATTGAGGTTCCCTCAAAAAACTTATCTGAATAATAGTATGACATGCCCGCATATGCAGCACCTGCACTTACCAGGATCATTGCAGCAGTAATTCCTGTTATTTTTAAAGCTTTATGCTTCTTCCTGACAGGCGGTTCATAAGGTGCAAGATCTTCATCATTAATCGGTACATAAGTGATTTTTCCCGGCCTTGCAGATTTACGATGTCTGCCTGTTGTTTCTACATTGCCATCCGAGGCTTTGTTACTTCTTTCCTCTTTGTTGCCCATCTATTTTCTCCTCAATATAAGTATTACCGTTCATTTTATTCCGGAAAATACAGCATCCGAAACAAAACTTTTGAACAGTAATCTATAACTTGCCTGTATCAGCTTTCTCATTATAACATAATTCTTCCAGTTTGCATGTACTATTCACTTTTTTCTTAAATTTTTTTAATTTTTTTCTAAACAATCCTATAAAAAAAGATAACCGGAAACTGTTCAAGGTTTTCACAGTCACCGGTATCATTTTTTATTCTATAAATCAAGTCTGCGTTTCATGTCTTTCATGACATAGAAATACATAATGATGAGCAATCCTCCTGCCAATACCCATGCCATCGGACTGGCCATACATGCTCCAAAATAACTCTTATGTGCTGCCGCGATCATCGCAGTGATTCCACGACCTGCAAGCTCAGCTACACCAGCCAACATAGGGAGCAGTCCGTATCCCATACCTTGGATACCATTTCGCAGTGCATTAACAAAATGTAAAGGAATAAAGAATACTGCAACACATTTAACATAAATATCGACCATCGGAATAACCTCTGCTGCGTTATCTGAAATAAACAAGTATGAGAGATATTTTCCAAAGAAAAATATGATCACACCTGTCACGATCGCATAAATAATTCCAATAATATGCGCACAGTTAAATCCTTGTCTTACTCTGTCAAGCTTACGTGCACCGATATTCTGTGCATTGTATGTAGCCATCGTTGTACCGATTGCAACATATGCCTGGGTAAAGATATTTTCAATCTTATTTCCAGCCGTAAATGCGGCTACCGCATAAGAACCAAGAATATTTAATGCAGACTGAACCATCATCGTTCCGATCGCTGTAATAGAATACTGAAGTCCCATAGGAATACCGACAAGAATTTCGTTCTTGGCAATTCCAGAGCGGAATCTCCAGTCATCTCTCTTTAATCTTAATTCCGGCATACATTTTATAATATAAACCAGGCAAAGCAGTCCAGATACTCCCTGCGCTGTGATCGTGGCCCATGCAGCGCCTGCCACACCCATATGGAAAGCAATAATAAATATTAAGTCAAGTGCCACATTCAAAAGTGCCGCAAGTATCAGAAAATACAATGGTGTTTTACTGTTACCTAATGCTCTCAGAATACTTGCCAGAATGTTATATAACACCTGAGCAAAAATACCGCCACAGATAATCATGATATAAGTATATGCATCCTTAAAAATATCCTCCGGCGTATGCATTAACGTCAATAATGAGTGCATTCCCAACATACTGACTGCCGTCATGATAACTGAAATAATGATAGATAACAACGCCGCATTTCCCACAGACTGGCGCATTTCATCCATCTTTCCCGCACCGAATTTCTGTGAAGTGAGAACCGTAAACCCGGCTGTCAGTCCTGTAAGAAATCCTATAATGAGGAACATGATCGTTCCCGTAGAACCTACTGCTGCCAATCCTTTTGTTCCTACAAATTTCCCCACGATTATGGCATCTGCCATGTTGTAAAACTGCTGGAATACATTGCCTATAAATACAGGTATCGTAAAGTCAAGTATCATCTTCATTGGTTTCCCAACTGTCATGTCTGTCTGCATTCCAATAAACCCTCCAGTCCTTTCTTAAAATTAGTTTTTTCCTGTCTTTTACCTGATCGTTTATCAGATATCAGAGCGATTATAGTTGAAAAATTTTACCATTTCAAGATGTGTTTTCCAATTCTGTAATTTTCTACATAATCACAAAAAGACCCCCGGTAAAACGGAGGTCTTTTTCGTTATATTCACGAATTATTTTTTTATCAGAGTCAGGCTGCCCTCTTCACCCTGAAATTTTTTATTTCTCTACAAGAAGAGATTTGCCTGTCATTTCTGCCGGCTGTTCCATTCCCATAAGCTGAATGAGTGTAGGAACGATATCTGCAAGGCATCCATCCTCACGCAGTGTGTATTTCGGATCAGCGTTTACAAGAATGAACGGAACAGGATTTGTGGTATGTGCAGTCCATGGAGCACCTGTCTCATAATCGATAAGCTGCTCTGCATTTCCATGGTCAGCACAGATAAACATCTGTCCGTCAACTTCTTTCAGAGCTTCTACTGCTTTACCAACACATTCATCAACTGTTTCTACTGCTTTCACAGCTGCTTCCTGTACGCCTGTATGTCCAACCATATCAGGGTTAGCAAAGTTGATTACGATCACATCATATTTGTCAGATTTGATAGCATCTACCAGTTTCTCACAAACCTGTGGCGCACTCATCTCAGGCTGAAGGTCATAAGTTGCAACCTTCGGGGATTTCACAAGGATTCTATCCTCGCCTTTATTTGGCTCTTCCACACCACCATTAAAGAAGAATGTAACATGTGCATACTTCTCTGTCTCAGCGATACGAGCCTGAGTCATGTTGTGTGCTGCAAGGTATTCTCCAAATGTGTTATGAAGCTGAACTTTGTGGAATGCAACCAGTTTATTCTGGATGGTATCATCATACTCTGTGAAGCATACGAATGTGACATGTGGTCTTGCTTTTCTCTCAAATCCCTGGAAATCATCATCGCAGAATGCTCTTGTGATCTCACGAGCACGGTCAGGACGGAAGTTAAAGAATACAACAGAGTCTTTATCAGATACAACACCTGTTGGCTGTCCGTCTTTCTCGATTACTGTAGGAAGAACGAATTCATCTGTTTTGTCATTGTCATAGGATGCCTGAACTGCTGCTGCAGCGTCAGTTCCCTTTACACCTTCTCCGGATGTAAGAGCATTGTATGCAAGCTCTACACGATCCCAGCGGTTATCGCGGTCCATTGCATAGTAACGGCCGGAAACGGTTGCAATCTCACCTACACCGATTTTCTTCATCTCAGCTTCCAGAGCCTCTACAAACTCTTTACCTGATGCAGGAGGTGTATCACGTCCGTCAAGGAAGCAGTGTACATAAACTTTCTCAACGCCCTCTTTCTTAGCCATCTCAAGTAATCCATAGAGATGTGTATTGTGGCTGTGTACACCGCCATCAGAAAGAAGTCCCATAAAATGTACAGCGGAATTGTTCTCTTTTGCATTCTTCATTGCTGCAAGAAGTGCTTCGTTCTTAAAGAAATCACCATCCTGGATCTCTTTTGTGATTCTTGTAAGTTCCTGATATACGATGCGGCCTGCACCCATGTTCATATGACCTACTTCAGAGTTACCCATCTGTCCATCTGGAAGACCTACTGCAAGTCCACTGGCATTTCCTTTAACAAATGGATATTCCTCCATTAATTTATCCATAACAGGAGTTTTTGCTTCGTAGATTGCATTTCCCTCATGTCTGTCATTCAGACCATAACCATCCAGGATCATTAAAACGGTTGGTTTCTTGCTCATAATATTCTCCTTTATTGTATAAATTTCTCTGTATTCCTGCAGAATACATCTATGTGTTTCTTCCTATTATATAGTACCAAAAATCCAGATTTTTTCAAGGATTTTATCGGAAAATACTATCTATTCACCGTAAACACGAAGCATACTGCTGATCTTGCGTACAGACTTTCTTCCACTCAGTTCTTCCATTGCAGTACGGAAATCTCCCTCACGGACTTTCGCTGTAATTACAACAACCTCGGCACTGCCCGCTTCGCGTGCTGCTTTCTGAATGATCTGTGCCACACTGACTCCATATTTTGCAAATACTGCTGTCATCTCAGCCAGCACACCACAGCGATCCTCTACGATCAGACGCATGAAATAACGATTGTGAGTGTCTGCCATTTTCTTTACAGGGATTTCTTTGTAGCAGGTACATCCGATTCGTCCACAACAGCCAGCACTGATATTTCTGGCAATATCAAACAGATCTCCTACAACAGCACTTGCAGTCGGCAGTTCTCCTGCTCCACGACCATAGAACATTGCGTTTTCGACTGCATCGCCATTTACAAAAACAGCATTGTAAGAATCATTCACACTGGCAAGCGGATGATTACTCGGAATCAGCATCGGGCAGACATATGCCTCGATTCCATCTTCGGTATTCTTTGCCATTCCAAGAAGCTTGATATCACAGCCCATTTCTTTTGCATATTTAATATCTTTGGATGTGATCTTAGTGATTCCCTCCGTATATACATCGTCAAAAACAACTCTGGAGTTAAACGCCACAGAGGAAAGGATTGCTACCTTACGGCCAGCATCAAGACCCTCAATATCTGCAGTCGGATCTGCCTCTGCATAGCCAAGCTCTGTTGCCAGATCCAGTGCATCCTTAAATTCCATACCATCCTGGGTCATCTTAGTAAGAATAAAGTTTGTGGTTCCATTGACGATTCCCATGACTTCAGCCATATGATTGCCGGCCAGACATTCTTTGAGCGGACGGATAATCGGAATTCCACCTGCAACCGCTGCCTCAAAAAGGAAATCCACATGATGTGCTTCTGCTGCATCCAGAAGTTCCTTGCCATGAACAGCGATCAGATCCTTGTTTGCAGAAACTACATGCTTTCCTGCATTCAAAGCGGATAAAATATAAGTTCTTGCCGGCTCAATGCCTCCGATCAGTTCAATCACAATATCAATCTCTGGATCATTTACAATATCATCCCAGTTGTTTGTCAGAATCTTTGGATCCTCAACCTTTGATGCTGCCTTTTCCAGATTACGAACCAGGACTTTACTGATCTCTATTTCACTTCCCAGCTTTGGAATCATTTCTTCTTTCTGGCTTTTCAGCACTTTATAAACACCTGTTCCTACCGTACCCAGACCCAGAAGGGCTGCTCGAATCACTTTTTTTTCCATTGGAATGGACTCCTTTCTCCTCGTCCCTGTTTTAAGGGAATATTGTAACACTATTTTTTAATAGTATGGCAGAAAATGGAATTTGTCAAGCACGGACATTTGTACGCGTCAAAAAAGCCGGATATTTCTTCCCTTACGGTAAGAAATATCCGGCTTTGTAAGCTTATTGTTGATTATTTGTAGCAAACAATCTTTCCGAAGTCTGGTTTGAGGGATGCTCCACCAACAAGACCTCCGTCGATGTCAGCCATAGCAAACAGTTCTGCTGCATTTCCTGCATTTACAGATCCGCCGTACTGGATACGGATAGCTTCTGCTGTATCTGTATCATAGATCTCAGCTACGCACTCACGGATACCCTTGCAGATTTCCTGAGCCTGCTCGCTTGTAGCTGTTTTACCTGTTCCGATAGCCCAGATTGGCTCATAAGCGATAACCATAGTTTTAGCCTGGTCTGCTGTTACATTCTGAAGGCCAACTTTAACCTGCTGACGGATCCAGTCCATTGTGATTCCCTGCTCTCTCTGCTCAAGAGATTCTCCACAGCACATGATCGGTGTAATGCCATGCTCAAATGCTTTGAGGACTTTCTTGTTAACGTCTTCGTTTGTTTCTCCGAAGTAATCTCTTCTCTCAGAATGTCCAAGGATAACATATTTAACACCAGCGTCTACCAGCATAGCCGGAGCGATCTCGCCTGTGTATGCACCTTTTTCTTCGAAGTACATGTTCTCTGCTGCTACTTCAATGTTTGTTCCTTTGCATGCTTCAACAACCGGAACGATGTCGATAGCCGGAACACCGAATACTACGTCAACTTCTTCGTTAGCTACGAGTGGTTTCAGAGTTTCTACTAATTTAACTGCTTCGCTTGGAGTCATGTTCATTTTCCAGTTTCCAGCGATGATTTTCTTTCTTGCCATTTTTATTATCTCCTTTTTTATTTATAAGGAAGTTCGATGAAGTTGTACTCAAATTCACCGAACTTTGTAACTGCTCAGTACCCTCACAATTACGAGTCAAAATGTATATTTTCATTCACAAGAAACTGCGGATATGATTTCAGACACAAGGCAGATGCGGCAAAGTCGTACAAAAGCTGGTACGTCGAGCCGCATCTAACACAGTGTCTGGATTATATACGCTGTTTCTTACTTATCGTTAGCTGCTGCTACGCCCGGTAACTCCTTACCTTCCAGGAATTCCAGAGATGCTCCGCCACCTGTAGAGATGTGAGTCATCTTGTCACCATAACCAAGGATATTAACAGCTGCTGCGGAATCACCACCACCGATGATTGTTGTAGCGTCTGTCTCAG
>OLPC01003075.1_pt1 | contig 11527 bp, 7 predicted proteins | sample 1672341 | NCBI WGS metagenome assembly OLPC01 (sample SAMEA3136673, study PRJEB25190) | human gut metagenome | reverse complement strand
ATTTGCAAGCAGATGGCGTGCAAAGTCGCCAGACGCTCTTTGTGTGGTATTGCCTCAAATCAATCATTTGCATGATAATGCTGCAGATAAAGGAGAATTTACTATGCCAAATCAACCGGAACGTTTCCGTGACACCAGCCTGCCTATTATTGAACGAGTGAAAGACCTGCTTTCCCGTCTGACCATAGAAGAAAAGATCCACCTGCTCTCCACCCATCAGCTGCCTGTGGAACGGCTGGGCATCGGAGAATGGTATGTGGGTCAGGAAGTGGCACGGGGCTATGTTTCCCGCGAAAAGACAGAGCCGTCTACCGTGTTCCCGCAGCCGATCGGGTTGGCTTCTACCTTTGACCCGAACCTCATGGAACAGCTGGGGGAAATTGCCGGCGAAGAAGCCCGCTATTACCACCGGAAAGACCCCAAGGGGCACCTGATGCTCTGGGGACCTACAGTCGATCCGGAACGTGATCCCCGCTGGGGACGCACAGAGGAGGGCTACGGCGAAGACCCGTTTCTGATCGGAGAAATGACCACCGCCTATACGCAGGGCATGGCCGGTGACCACCCGACATACCGCCGTGTGATCCCCACACTGAAACACTTTTGTGCCAACAACAACGAAAAAGAACGGAACAGCTGTTCTTCCAACGTCACCCCGCGAACACTGCGGGAATACTATTACCGTGCCTTTGAAGCTTCTATCGTCCGCGGCGGCACAGACTCTATGATGACGGCTTATAATGAGCTAAACGGCGTTCCCGCCTGCATGAATCCCGACCTGAAAACGCTGGTAAAAAAGCAGTGGGGGCTGGAATTCATTGTGACAGACGGAGCAGATTTTTCCCAGAATGTGCTGGCACACCATTCTCACACCACCCATGCAGAGGCTCTTGCCGCCTGCCTGAAAAACGGCAATGATGTGATGACCGATGAAGCAGACATGGTGGCGGCAGCAGCCAGAGATGCACTGGACAGAGGGCTGCTGACAGAAGCCGATATTGACCGTGCTGTGGGGAATTCTCTCTCCGGACGGTTCCGGCTGGGAGAATTTGACGGGGACAGCTGTCCCTATAACACCGAGCCGGCGGAAACGGACACGCTGCTGCACCGTGCAGTGAACCGCTGTGCTGCCATGGAACAGATGTGTCTGCTCCATAACCGTGGGATCCTGCCGCTGCAATTGCAGCCTGATGCCAGGGTCGCTGTGATCGGGCCGCTGGGAAACGAGAACTATCGGGACTGGTACACCGGCGTTTCTTCCTATGCCGTACCGATTTTGGAGGGACTGCGGCAGCAGCTGGGGGCAGAACATGTGCTGTTTGATGACGGTTATTCTGTGGTCGCCCTTCAGTCTGTGGAAACCGGAAAGTACTGCACCGTTTCTGCGGACGGTACGCTCCGTGCGGCAGCAGAACAGATCGGCGAACGGGAAACCTTTTTGCTTCACGACTGGGATTTTGGCAGCATGAATCTCCGTGCCTGCTGCAACGGCAAGTACGTCACCGAAAACGGCACCTATCGGGCAGTCAGCGATACGCCCTATGAGTGGTTCATTCGGGAATGGCTCAAACCGGAGCCGTATGGAGATGCCATGCGGTTTGGCAGCTGGCATGATCGTCCTATGGACATCGCACTGCAGCCGGACGGCACGCTCCGTGCAGTTTCTCACGGAAAGCCCACACCAGACCGGCTGTTCCGGCTGGTGCCGGTGGAGGACGGCGTCACCCGTGCGGCGGCTCTGGCGAAACAGGCGGACGTGGTCATTCTCTGTCTGGGCAACCACCCCATGCAGGTAGCACGGGAGTGCTACGACCGTCCCAATCTGGAACTGCCGGCACATCAGAAAAACTTGCTGCGTGCTGTGCAGGCTGCCAATCCCAACACCGTGCTGACTGTGGTTTCCAGCTATCCCTATGCTCTGGGGGAAGCGATGGAACTGCTGCCGGCGATTCTCTATACCACCCATGCCGGACCGGAACTGGGCAACGCCGTAGCGGATACGCTGCTGGGAAAAAACAATCCGGCGGCACGCTGTCCGATCACATGGTATCGTTCCGCACAAGATCTGCCGGACATCATGGAATATGACATCATTTCGGCAGAGCGTACCTATTTATATGACACGGTTGAACCGCTGTTCCCCTTTGGGCATGGTTTGTCCTATTCCAGTTTCGTCTACCGTGATTTTACTGCGGAGGAGAAGCCGGAAGGCATGCTGTTCCGGCTGACTGTAGAAAATACCTCTCAGCGGGACGGGGATGAAGTGGTACAGCTTTACTATCGGGCACTGCACCCTCGTGTCAAGCGTCCGCTCCGACAGCTGTGCGGCTTCCAGCGAGTGCCAGTGCCGGCAAATACAGCGGTGCCGGTGACAATTTTTGTTCCGTGGTACGCTTTGGAATACTATGACGTGACACAGGAAAAAATGCTGGTGGAACAAGGCGAGTACCGCTTTTCTGCGGGGGCATCTTCCGCGGACATTCGGCAAGAATTGGAATGCACAGTTTCCGGTGAAGTGATCCCACCGCGAAATCTCTCCCATTCTATATGCATCAAGAACTATGACAGCAAGCACGGCATAGAAATCACTCTGCGATTCTCGTACCGAAAGAACGACTGGTACGGCTGCACCAATGACTGGGGCGGCAGTTTTACCTTTGCCGATGCAGATTTTGCCGGCTATACCAAGGCAGAACTGTGGGCAGCAGCACCTTGTTCGCAGGCAGGTGTTGCCATCTACGCAGGAGAACAGCAGCTGGGCAGTGTGGAGATCCTGCCTTCTCGCAGCATGGACGATTTCCAGCTGTACACGATCCCGCTGAAGCCCTATACCGGACAGGCAGACCTGCGGCTGGAAATCACCGGCATGGCAAGTGTGTACCGGATTCAGCTGGGTTGAGGCAATACCTGGGCTTGTTTGAAAAAGAGAATTCTCTCTTAACGGAAACACTGCATAAAGCCACACATGACGCTCCGCCTTTCCCACAGTTCTCATACCTCCCCAAAAACAAAAAAAGACAGACCACGGTCTGTCTTTTTTTTCTTTCTTCAAAGCATGGATATTCCATTGCGTGCAATCTTTTCCGCCTGCTTTTTTAGACGAAGTTCCCGAAAAAAATCCCGCAGGATCTGGGCACATTCCGCCTGCAATAAACCGGCATGTACCTCCGGTGTCCAGTTGTAGGGCAGAGTGAACAGCTGTTCCACCGAATCCACTGCCCCGCCCTTGGGGTCGGCTGTGCCATAGACCACCTGTTCCAGACGGGCATGCAGAATCGCTCCCGCACACATGGGGCAAGGTTCCAACGTCACGTACAGAGCACTGTCCAGCAGCCGCCAGCCGCCCAGTGTCCGGCTCGCCGCATCGATCGCCATGATTTCTGCATGAGCAAGAGGCGAACGGTCTGCTTCCCGCCGGTTATATCCCTCGCCGATGATCCGTCCGGTGGATTTCTGCACCACCACTGCCCCCACAGGAACTTCGCCCATTGCCGCAGCCTGTGCTGCCAGTTCCAGAGCACGCATCATGTACCGTGCCTTGGGGACAAATCCGGTTTCCGTCAAAAAATCACCTCGATCACCATCAGAATCACACAGAGGATCAGCACAATGCTCAGCGGTCCCACATGCATCACCGTATAGAGCCGTTCCCGCAGGGTCAGGTAATGCTTCTGTGTCAGCAGGGCGGGATTTTTACGGGTGGGACGAATGGACAGCAGGCAGAGCAGAATTCCCGCTATCAGCACGAGAAACAGAAACAGCAAGCAATACGACTGCCAAAACGACGACTGCCAGATCTCCATTGCAAACAACCCGAACAGCATCACATGGTACAGCAGCCGGCAGAATATAGCCGGTACCACAGAACCACTCCGCAGAACGGCGACACCGGAAACCAGCGAAAAAGTCAGTTCCATCAATATCGTGGTGCAGCTATGGGACAGACAAACTGCAACAACTGCTGTCAGGATCACCGCATCCCAGTCCCCGAACTGCCGCAGCACATGAAGCATATCCCCATGCAGAAGCAGTTCTTTGCAGATGCTGATCGCCAGCACTTCAAAAACCAGATAAACGATCTGGTAAGAACGCCGCATATACGAAACGGTGTAATACGCTTCCCCCAGCGTACTGCTGCTCAGAAAATTCACCGGCGAAAACAGCAGCCACACATTAGCGACCGCAAAAACGATCAGTGTCACCGCAATAGCAGCCGGAAACTCCCGCGGTGAATCCAGCTTCCAGTGATACGCCACACGCCGCGGCATGCGGAAACAGCACCGGAGGATCAGCACAGGCACCATGAATTTCAGCACCGTCTTGCACATCAGAATGACCAGAACCGCCGTCTGGTTGCCGTAAACAGTGCCGTCACTGTAGCAATAGCCTACGTCCATTCCGGCTATCTGAGCGATGCCCATCAGGATCGCTGTCAGCAGGTTTTCGATCAGCAGATAGGCAAATATCGCCATGCCGATCACCATGGTGATCTGTATGAGCGACCGCCGTTCTTCCGCAGCCGGGTCTGGTTCATGAAACCCTTTTCCCTCGATGTAAACCGCTTCTTTTTTCTGTTTCTTGCAGCGAAAGGCATATGGGTTATCTTCTTTGTTCCGCCATGCACGGAATGCATGATTATATGCTTCCGAAACATTGCTGTAGTTGGAATCTGCAATCACGTCCACCGTATCCGAAACGGCAGCAGAAGGCTTCTCCAGATTTTGTAATTTCATATGTTATTACGCTCCCCTCAAGCGTCATCTCAAACGGAAACGCCCTTCTCCGCGGCATTTCCTTTCAGGGAACACTGCATAAAGCCCGCCTGACGGCTTTGCACGCAATCTACGTACAGATTTTCCGTCATATTGCCCAGAAATCCCTTGCCAGACAACTGCGTTCGAGGCAGGATTCTGCTCGAGAACAAAGGCGTGTCGCACTAAGATTGATTGCGACCATACAGTCTGCCTGCGGAATTTCTGTGTAATCTGCCGAAAAATCTGAATACACATCTTACGCACAAGCTTTATGCAGTGTTCCCTTTCATTCTTCACAATTTTTGCCGTGTGCCCTGTGCACAACGGAACAACATTTTTGGTTGTATATCAAATTGCTATGATTTTTCCCATTTTTTCTACTCTTATTATACCATGCCACCGAAAATGATGGTTTAGTGAAGTGGAAATAATATCGTTATGTTTTTTGAAACCTTCATATCAGCTTTGTGTATAAGATGAATAAATGGCAACAGGACATAAAAAGCAACAGGAATCGTGGGGTTCGCGGGGAATGTTTGAGAGGAGATGCCTTGAAAAAAGCCTCCTCCCTTGCGAATATCTGTCATTTCGCAAGGGAGGAGGCTTATCGATAAGAGGAAATCAGTTTTGGTAAGGCAATTTGTCAACGATATGCACCAAAAATTGCATCAGCACAACGGCATCATCGCTGCCAACTTCGCTGTCGCCGTTGCAGTCGGCATTTTTCTTAGTGGCATCGTCCAGCATAACCGCACCAGCACAGGCTTTGTTCAGCAGGACTGCATCGGTGATGTCCACTCGTCCGTCGAGGTTGAGGTCGCCGTAGAGGGCGGTGGGTTCGGTTTGGGCGGAAGATGTGGTGGTTTGGTTGGTAGTTGCAGTGGTCTGTTTTGCTGTGGTAGTTTCGGTTTGTTTTGCAGTAGTGGCAGTGGTTTGCTCTGCCGTGGTGGTTGTGCTTTGTTTTGTCGTAGTTGCGGTAGTTTGCTTTGTTACGGTAGTTTCAGTCTGCTTTGCAGTGGTTGTGGTTTGTTCTGGTGTGGTAGTCGTTGTTTGTTCGGTGGTAGTCGTGGTAGTTTGTTTTGCAGTAGTGGTAGTTTCTGTAGTTGTGTCTGTGGTTGTCGTGGTAACAATACTGTTCAAGGACACAAAGGGAATCTCTTTTTCTGCCGCATAAGTTTCCGCATATGAACCGGTATAGCCGTAAATGGTCAGATCGCTACAGCTTTTAAAAACGTTATAATCGATTTTTGTCACACTGTCTGGTATGATGATTTCAGTCAGGCTAACGCAATTGTCAAAAGTCATAGCATCAATGCTCGTCATGCCATTTGGAATCGTGATCTTGGTCAAATGTGTGCAATCGCCAAAAGCAAGCATGCCGATATTGGTTATGCTGTCTGGCAGAATAATTGTCGTCAGATTGGTACAGCCATAGAACGCATTGCCATGAATACTTGTCACACTATCCGGCACGACAACACTTGTCAAGGCAGTACAATTGTTGAAAGCACCTATATTGATCGTCACAACATCTTCAGGAATTACAACATCACCAGCACAAGTACTTCCGTCAATCAAAAGATGATTGATAATTACCAATGGATTTTCTTTCTGTCTTGCTGCCAGCCAAGCAGTGCCGTAAAAAGCTTTGTTCTCTATACTAGTCACGCTGTCTGGTATCGTAATTTCAGACAAATTGGTACAGTTTTCAAAGGTGTTATGTGCAATTGTAGTCATGCCACTCGGGAGAGTTACAGCAGTCAGACCAGTGCAATTTTCAAAAGCCAACCCTGCTATTGCAGTAACGCTATCCGGTATTGTGATTTTCTTCAGTCCAGTACAATTCAAAAAGGCACTAGTTCCGACACTTGTCATGCCGTCCGGCAGCACAACTTCAGTCAGACCTGCACAGTCCACAAAAGCATACTCATCTATACTGGTCAGGCTGTTTGGCATGGTAATCTTTTCTAATTTTGTGCATGCCTTAAACGCATAACGTCCAATGTTTGTTACGCTATCCGGTATAGTGATTTCCGCCAAACTGGTACAGTTAGAAAAAGTATATTCTCCAATACTTGTCATACTGTTGGATAGGGTAACATCAGCCAAATTTGTACAATCTGAAAAAATGATTTCCTCCATGCTTGTCACACTGTTTGGAATCGTGATCTCTGTCAAACTGGTACAACCAGAAAAGGCAGCTTGTCCAATGCTCGTTACGCTGTCCGGTATGGTAATTGCAGACAAACTGGTGCAGCCCGAAAAAGTATATCCTCCAACACTGGTCAAGTGATCGGATAGTGTAATGCTTTCCAAGTTGGTACAATTCGAAAAAACAAAACCGCCAATATCTGTGACACTGTTCGGTATAGCGATCTTTGTCAGACTGGTACAGCCGGAAAAAGCACTTTCACCAATGCTTGTTACGCTGTCTGGTATGGTGATTGCAGTCAGATTCTCAAGATTTGAAAATGCATTTCCTTCAAAGCTTGTCACACTATCCGGTATAGTAATCGCAGTCAAATCACTGCACCCATAAAAAGCATTTTTTGCAATACTTGTTACGCGTTTTCCGTCAATTCTTGCCGGAATTTCTACTGATTCTACAGTTTCATTGCAGCCGGAAATCTTTACTTCATCGGTATCTGTCACGCTATAGTACAAGTCCCCGTAGGTGCCGTCATAAGAATTTATCACATATGCACTTGCGGTGAATACTGTCTCCACGCTCTCCAACATGTTCTGCACCCCAGACACGCCAACACTACCCAGACAGAGCACGCCGGCAGTCACAGCTGCAAGCACTTTTTTCCACAGCTTCATCTTCATTCCTCCGTTTTTTCTTTTGTTGCAAATTGTCTGTTTTTATTATAGCATGTCAACTTAAAAAAGTCAAATGCCTTTTCATAAATTTCCAGTTTTGTGGAACATTCTGCTATTGTCCAAGTGATTTTTCCATGTCTTCCGCGAATTTCCCACTTCGAATTCTTCCAAAATTCCAACAAATATACAAAAAGTCAGCTTTAAATCAAACCTGCATTGTCAAAAACAGAGAAATCATTACAAATATATTGCATCGTTTTCAATGACGTAATATAATAAAAGCAGGAAAATTCTGCCGGAAACCCGCAGAACATGGGCAGCTGTGTTCTGCTTTTTCTTTCCCTGGAATTTGTCGAATCGTGTCGAAAAAAGGAGAATCCACCATGAAAACCGCATTCCAAAAAAAGGCATATAGTATCCTGACGGCACTGGTGCTGCTGCTGACAGCATGCACCGGTGCCGTTTTCAGCAGCAGTCGGGCAGCGGCTCTGGAACTGGAGGGTACAGGCAAAGCGGACAATCCTTACTTACTCTCAACCGCCGCAGAACTGCTGGAGTTTGCGGAAAAGGCAGCGGCTGATCCCAGCATTTGTGCAATGCTGACGGCGGATATTTCGCTGGAAGGAGAAACTTGGACACCGATTGGCTCCTATGCCGGCACTTTTGACGGCAATTATCACTGCATTTCGAATTTGCAGTGCAGCGGCGGCAGCAACTTGGGCATGTTTGCAAAGCTGTCCGGAACGGTACAGAAACTGGGGCTGACCAACGTACATATCCAAGGGAAAAATACTGTCGGCGGAATTGCGGCTCTATGCAGCGGGACGATCACAGATTCGTTTTGTGAGGGTGATATTACTGCCAGCCGCGACTTTGCCGGCGGTCTGGCAGGGCAATTTCAAGCGGGAGCCGTTGTGCAAAACGCCTACCACATCGGCACAGTTACCGCAAAGGGCACAGTCGGCGGTCTTGCCGGACGAAGCAATGCACCGTTTCAAAACTGCTACCATATCGGAACAGTTGCAAAAACAGACGCTGCTTCCGAAGATTCTGCCGGCATGCTGGTGGGCAAAATGGAAGGTATGGCAGACACACCGCTTCAGAATTGTTTCTACACAGTCACAGCAGGCGGTTACACTGCTGTGGGAAGCGACTACATAGAACCAGAGGGCATGCAGCAGGCAGAGGAGAATTTCCAGAACGGCATTGTTGCCGAACTGATGAATGCCGGCGGCGATATGTGGTGTGTCCGCGAGGGGAAAACTGTACTGAAAGAATTCACGAACAATACTTCAGCAGCTACCACCACAACGGAGAGAACTACAACTTCTGATACAACGAGCACGACTGCTTCGACAACGACAACTTCCGCTACTACAAGTACAACTGCTTCAACAACGACAACTTCCGCTACTACAAGCACGACTGCTTCAACAACCGCGACTTCCGCTACTACAAGTACAACTGCTTCAACAACGACAATTTCCACCACAACAAGCACAACTGCTTCGACTACCGCAACTTCCACCACCACAAGCACAACAACTTTAAAAACCACTACTTCCACCACCACAAGCACAACCACTTCGGCAACCACAACTTCCGCTACTACAAGCACAACCGCTTCGACAACGACAACTTCCACCACAACAAGCACAACTGCTTCGGCAACGACAACTTCCACTACCACAAGCACGACCACTTTAAAAACCACGACTTCCACTGCCACAAGCACGACCACTTCAACAACCGCAACTTCCACTACTACAAGTACAGCTGCTTCGACAACCACGACTTCCACAACTACAAGCACGACCGCTTCGAAAACCACGACTTCCACTACTACAAGTACAACCACTTCGACAACTACAACTTTCATCACCACAAGCACGACCACTTCGACAACCACGACTTCCACAACTACAAGCACGACCACTTCAACAATCGTGACTTCCACAACTACAAGCACGACCACTTCAACAACCGCAACTTCCACAACTACAAGCACAACCACTTCAACAACCACGACTTCCGCTACTACAAGTACAGCTGCTTCGACAGCCACGACTTCCACTACTACAAGCACAACCACTTCAACAACCACGACTTCTGCTACTACAAGCACGACAACTTCGACAACCACAACTTCCGCTACTACAAGTGCGACCACTTCAACAACCACGACTTCTGCTACTACAAGCACAATCACTTCGACAACCACAACTTCCGCTACTACAAGTGCGACTACTTCGACAACCACGACTTCCGCTACTACAAGCACGACCACTTCAACAACCGCAACTTCCACTACCACAAGCACGACCACTTCGAAAACCACGACTTCCGCTACTACAAGTACGACCACTTCAACAACGACTACTTTCACCACAAGCACGACCACTTCGACAACGACTACTTCCACCACCACAAGCACAACTGCTTCAACAACGACTACTTCCACAACTACAAGCACAGCGGCTTCAACAACGACTACTTCCACCACCACAAGCACAACGACTTCAACAACCACAACTTCCACCACAACCACCATACCCCCTGACGAAAATTTCCCGCAGATCACAGGCGATGCAGACCGCAATGGTCGGGTGGACTCCACAGATGTTTACATGGTAATGCTGTATTGTGCATATCACGGTGCCGGCTATCACGATTACACCTTCACGGAATATCCGGAGATCGAAGCCGCTCTGCTGACCAAGCTGGACGTCAACGGAGACGGCTCCATTGACACTATCGATGTCTATTTTATACTCCGCTACGTTGCCTATCAGGGAGCCGGCATTCCGACAGACTGGGACGAACTGTACGAAAAGCATATTTTGCAATATTGCCCAGAATATTCTTTAGATGTTTTTAAATTGTACCCACAATCTTTTTACATCACCACACAGAAAAAGTGTATAATAAAATAAGTTGTAAACAAAAAACGAAAAACAAGAAAGGACAAGCAAACACACATGAAAAAACTAATTACACTTCTGCACGGTTTCTGTATGGCACTGGCAGACAGTGTCCCCGGCGTTTCCGGCGGCACGATCGCATTCCTCATGGGCTTCTATGACAACTTTATCGGTTCCCTGAACGCCCTGATCTCCGGCAGCAAGCAAGAACGCATCCAGGCTGTCAAGTACCTCATCAAGCTGGGCATCGGCTGGGTGATCGGCTTCTGCTCCTCGGTGCTGGTGCTGGCAAATGTCTTTGAATCCCATATCTATCGGGTATCCTCCCTGTTCATCGGATTCATCATCTTCGCGATTCCGGTCGTGATCTACGAGGAAAAAAAGGTACTGAAAGACCGCTGGAAAATGAGCTTCTTCGTCCTCATCGGCATGGCATTCGTGGTGGCGATCACCTATGCAAACACTTTTGTAGGCGGCGGAAAAGATCTGAGTAATCCCGACATCGGCATGTACATCTACGCATTCTTCGTGGGAGCCGTTGCGATCTGTGCCATGGTTCTGCCGGGCATTTCCGGTTCCACGCTGCTGCTGATCTTCGGGCTGTACATTCCGATCATTAACGGCATTCACGACCTGCTCCACTTGAATTTCCACATGCTGCCCATTCTGATCGTCTTTGGGCTGGGTGTCATTACCGGCATCATCAGCATTATCAAGCTGATCCAGAACGCCCTGACCAAACACCGCGGGGCTACGGTATATCTAATCATCGGCATGATGCTGGGTTCCCTGTACTCCGTCTTTATGGGGCCCACCACGCTGGAAAATCCGCAGCCGGCAATGGGACTGCACACGTTCAGCATTGTGTTCTTCCTCATCGGTGGCGTAGTAATTCTGGGCATGCAGGGCTTGAAAATGCTCTCGGATAAGAACAGCACCCCTGCCAATGAGCCAAAAGCAGAAGTGCAGGCAAAGTAAAGGCAATACCGCACAAAGAGCGTCTGGCGACTTTGCACGCCATCTGCTTGC
>OLPC01003071.1_pt1 | contig 11534 bp, 8 predicted proteins | sample 1672341 | NCBI WGS metagenome assembly OLPC01 (sample SAMEA3136673, study PRJEB25190) | human gut metagenome | reverse complement strand
AAATTTTCCTTATTTGCCCATTTCTGAAGTCCAATGTTTCCTGCTATATTGGGAGCATTGGTATCTATTAATTTGTTATGAACAGAAGGAAAAATAGCTTTCTGACGTTTATTTTCAATGCGTTCTTTGATACGTTCTTTAGTAAAATTTTTTCCTTGATACACCATTCCAGCTGCTAATTTATCACACACCATCTCTGCAGCATATTTATATGGTATAATTGGCGTTTTATCTGGTGCATTTTCATCTATCCAATATTCGCTATGATGTTTATTCCTTCCCTTATGATGTAGCCAAGCCTTAGAATATCCATTTTTTCTTTTAGCTTCACTAATAGGAGAATGTTTTCCAGTGTAATATTTACTACTTTCTATAAACTCTGTTGGAGAATATTTTGACATATCATGTACTAACCCTCTCCATGGTTCTCCAATTTTACAACACAATTTAAATACTACCCATTTATGGTGTGTAATTAATCCAAAATGTTTTATTACATTTTTCAAGTACATTTCTATCTTCCTTTCTTTACACATTAATAGTTTACTACAATCTTTTTTTGAAATCAATAAATTTTATTTATTTTTTTGCATATAATATAAAGAAAAGAAATATAATGGAGGTATGAATATGTGTGGCTTTGTTGGATTTGTTGACTTTGAAAAAGATATTTCACAAAACACAAAAATTTTAGAAAACATGAATAATTGTCTTGCTAAAAGAGGACCAGATGAAGAAGGATATTACATAGATAAACATGTTGCATTAGCACATAAAAGGCTAATTGTTGTTGACCCTAAAGGGCGGAAAGCAACCAATGATTAACACTTTTTCTTTTGGATCTTATATACTAGTATATAATGGTCAAATTTACAACACTAAAGAATTATCTGAAACTTTAAAAGAAAATGGCTTTACTTTAAATTCTCATTCAGATACAGAAGTTTTATTAAAAAGTTATATACACTATGGAAAAAATGTAGTAAATCATTTAAACGGAATATTTGCATTTGCTATATGGGATACTAACAATAATGAAATATTTTTAGCTCGTGATCACTTTGGTGTAAAACCTTTATTTTATACTAAAATAGATGAAACTTTAGTATTTTCATCCGAAATAAAAGCATTATTTCAATATCCAGGAGTTAAAAAAGTTTTAAATGAGCAAAGTATATCTGAATTATTTGGTATAGGTCCTGCCCATACTTCAGGTACTACTGTTTTTAAAAATATTTATGAAATAAAACCTGCTCATTTTGGAATATTCAATAAAAATGGTTTTAATATTAAACGATATTGGAAATTAAAATCAGAAAAACATGTAGATACTTTTGAAGAAACTTGTGAAAAACTAAAATTTTTACTAAATGATGCTATAACTAGACAATTAGTATCAGATATGCCTTTATGTACTTTTCTATCAGGTGGATTAGACTCTAGTATTATTACAAAATTTGCTTCTGATTATTGTAAAAAACAAGGTTTACCACCTTTAGATACTTACTCTATCGATTATGTAGATAATGATAAAAATTTCGTAAAAAGTGATTTTCAACCTAATTCTGATGGTTTTTATATTGATTTAATGAATAATAATTTGCATACAAACCATCATAAAATCGTAATCGATACTCCAGAGCTTGCTGATGCTTTAGAAGATGCTATGATAGCTCGTGATATGCCAGGTATGGCAGATATCGACTCTTCTCTTTTGTTATTTTGTAAAAATGTAAAGAAACAAATGACAGTTGCTCTAACTGGCGAATGTGCAGATGAAATATTTGGAGGATATCCGTGGTTTTTCCGTGAAGATGCTTTAAAAAGCAATACTTTCCCTTGGTCTATTTCTCTAACTGAAAGACAAAAACTATTGAATCCATATATAGGTAATAAAATTAATTTGAAAGAATATATTGATTACCGCTATCAAGAAAGTTTATCAGAAGTAGAAATTTTAGATTCAGATTCTCCCGAAACAGCAGAAAAAAGAAAGATATCTCACCTTACCTTAAATTGGTTTATGCAAACTCTATTGGATCGTTCTGATAGAATGGCTATGTATAATGGCTTTGAACTTCGTGTTCCTTTTTGTGATTATAGATTAGCTCAATATGTATGGAATATTCCTTGGGAATGGAAAGCTCTAAAAGGTAGAGAAAAAGGCTTACTTAGATATATTTGCAAAGATTTTCTTCCAGAAGATATCATATATAGGAAAAAATCTCCTTACCCAAAAACACACAATCCTACTTATTTAGCTAAGGTAAAACAAATGTTAACAAAAATTATGGAAGATAAGAATGCTCCTATTAATGATTTGCTTAATCATGATTATATATTAGAAATATTAAATACAGATGGTAAAGCTTTTTCAAGGCCGTGGTTTGGGCAACTTATGGTCGGTCCTCAACTTATGGCTTATCTTTGCCAGGTTAATATGTGGCTTGAGAAATACTCTCCAAAACTTGATATTTAAGAAAAATAGAGACTCTATTTGAAGTGAACCCAAATTATTAGACAAAAAGTTTAATAATTTGGGTTCTTTTTTATTTTCAACTAATTCATTTCAATTTTTTCCTGTTTAATAATACTTCTCGTTTAATTCTTTTTCTAGTTTCTTTTATATATAAAAATAAAAGAAAAATCAGTATTTACTTATGCTGTTTTGATTTTATCTTTATCTATTTTTGTTAATATCAATTCTCTCGAAAAGTATTTCTATATTACCAAGAGATATTTTTTCTTTTATTTGTATTTGTTTCCATAATGGTCTTTCAATTTTTAAATATTCCCTTATTCTCTTAGATGTTTGTGGCATTATTGGTTCAATTAGATTAGATAAATTAGCAATTATATTAGTACAAGTATAAATGGTATTATTAAATTCTTCTATATTTTCTCTCTTTTGTATCCATGGCTTTCTTTCATCATAATATTTATTTCCCATCTCAATTAACTCAATTATTTTACTACACGCTTTCTTAAATTCCAGACTTTCTATATATTCAGATACTTCTTTATAAGTTTCATCAATTTTTTCTTTCATCTGCGTATCCATAATGCCTAAAAGAATTTCATCCAAACCTTTGAATTTTAAAGTTCTATTTACAAAATTTCCAAATTTATTTACTATATCTGAATTATGTACATTAATATAATTTTCTACTGTAAAATCTACATCTTTATTTTCTGGTCCATATGCTATCATATAATATCTTAAAGAATCCACATTATATTCGTCTACCATTTGTTTGATTGTTATTCCATTGCCTTTACTTTTTGATATCTTTTCAGAGTTTATATTTAAGTATTGTGTCGCAACCATCACATCTGGTAAGTGATAATTTTCTTCCATAGCCATCAACAAGGCTGGTAAGATTATAGTATGGAATGTTATATTATCTTTTCCATGGCACATATACATTTTAATATTATTATCTTCTTTCCAAAAATCTTCCCAATTTAATCCTTTTTCTTCACAAATTTTTTGTGTTGCTGTAATATATCCTAATACAGCATCAATCCATACATACATTTTTTTGTCTTTAAAACCTTCAACTGGAATATCAACACCCCAAGATAAATCTCTTGTTACCGCTCTATCTTTCAATCCTTCTTTTAAATATTTTTCTGTTTCATTTATTGATGCAATTCTCCAGTTCTTTTGTTTTTCTTTAACATATTGTTCTATCTGACTTTGAAATTTCGACAATGCTATATATAAATGTGTATTTTCTTTTTGTATAGTTTTATTTCCACATTCTCTACATGTTGCTCCAATTAAATCATCTTCGTTAGGAACATATCCACAATCACATTGATCTCCTTTTGTAACTAAGCCACAATTTGGGCAAATTAATTCCAATTCTCTATCGGCTTCAAATTTACCACAATGTTTACAATATGGTTGTAAATTTTTTTTAGGATAAATGTATTTATTTTTGTACATTTTCAAAAACATTTCTTCGACATGTTTCTTATGATATTCATCGCAAGTTTTTGTATATAAATCATAAGAAAAATTCATTTTTTCAAAAATACTTTTAAATTCATTATGATACTTTTCTGCAATGTCTTTTGGGGCTATGTTCTCATTTTTAGCCCTTTCTGTGATAGGCGTTCCATGGCAATCTGTTCCAGAAACATATAAAACATTATCCCCTAATAACTCATGATATCTTTTTAAAAAATCTCCAGAGATTAATGCTGCTAAATGTCCTAGGTGCAAAGAACTGTTTGCATAAGGCCAAGCTCCTCCAATTAATACGTTTCTTTTATCTTTTATTTCACTTTTTTTTAAGTGTCCAAGCTTATTATCCAATTACAATTCCTCCTATTTAAGTATAATTATAATATCATATTAATGAAATTTTTGTCAATTAAATTTCAAATATTTTCCATTTTTTAATTTTCAATTTTTCTTGCAGCCTCAGCAATTTGCTATCCGTGTTGTTTTCTGACACCAAATGGTCGGTCCTCAACTTATGGCTTATCTTTGCCAGGTTAATATGTGGCTTGAGAGATATCAGCCAAAAATTGAACTTTAGTAAATTATTTTGAGGTCACTATTGTGACCTCTTTTTAAAATTACCTGTATTCTTTTTATGATACAGTTACTTTGTTATTTACTATATCACAAATTATTTCTGATGCCTTTTCCACTCCCAAAGCATCACTATTTATGCAAATATCATAATTTGAACTATCTCTCCAATCGTTTTCTGTATAATATTTATAATGATTTGCTCTTAACTTATCAATTCTATTAATTTCTTTTTTAGCACTTTCTTTATTTAGCCCATAAAACTTAGTTGCTCTTTCTATTTTATTTTCCATGTCACTATAAACAAATATTTTTAGAACATCTTCTCTATTTCTTAAAATATAATCAGCACATCTTCCAACAATAACACAAGATTCTTCATCAGCTACTTTTTTTATTAGCTTTGATTCTTTAATAAATAATTCATCTGCATTATTCAATCCAAAATAGTAACCATTGTTTAATATTGATAAATTTTCTCTCTTTTGTTCATTTTCTTTAATATATTCTTCAGATAGTCCTGTTTCTTCAGCAATTTCAGTAATGAATTCTTTGTCATAAAGTTTAATTCCTAGTTTCTCAGCAACTAATTTTCCTATATATCTTCCTCCTGAACCATACTCTCTAGATAATGTAATTATAATATGTTTATTTTCATTATTATTTATGTTAGTATCTACTTTCTTATTTCTTATATTTTTTTCAGTACCGTTTTTTAACTTTCTTACTTCATTAATCAATAATATACTAGCTATAATAAAGGCTAATCCATCTGCAAAAGGTCCTGAATATAAAACTCCTTGTATTCCAAACATATGCCCAAACACTACCATAGCAGGTATTAAAAACAACACTTGTCTAGATAATGATAATATTGCACTCTTTATACTTTTTCCTATTGCTTGGAAGAATATTCCTGAAGGTATTTGTATTCCATTACAAATACATAACATTAAATAAGTTCTAAAAGCAATACAAGCAAATTCCATATAATTTTCATCTCCACTACCAAAGATTGAAATTAATTTATCTGGTATTGTTTGAAATAATATAAATGCTATTGTACTAATTATAACACTTAATCCTAAAACTATTTTTAGTGTTTCTTTAACTCGTTCAAACTTTCTAGCTCCATAATTATATCCTAAAATCGGTTGTGCTCCTGCTGAAATTCCAATAATAATACTATTTAATATTTGACTTATTTTCATAACAATTCCTAATACTGTTATTGGTATTTCTGAACCAAATTTTGATTCTCCTCCGTATTTCTTTAATAAATTGTTCTCAAATGCTATAACTAAAACAATGCTCATTTGTGTTATAAAACTACTAATTCCAAGTGCAGATACTTTTAATGCTACATTTAATTTAAGTTTAAATGATTTTTTATTTAATTTAATTGACTGGAATTTTTTAATATATAATATATTTATAACAAATGTTACTATTTGACTAATTACAGTTGCTATAGCTGCTCCTTCTACTCCTTTTTTTAAAGCAAAAATAAAAATAGGGTCTAAAATAACATTTAAAATTGCTCCTATGACCATAGATGTCATAGCATATTTTGGTTTTCCATCTGCTCTTATCATAGAGTTTAAAGTAGTTCCTATTATCATAAATGGTAAACCCACTCCTATAATTCGTCCATAAGATAAAGCGTAACTCATAAACTCATCTGTACAACCAAATACATTTAATAATGTTGGTAAAAATAATTCTATAATAGTAAATAAAATTATAGATATTATCACTGATAAACTAATACCATTTCCAATTCCTTTTGCAGCTTCTTCATTTTTCTTTTGCCCCAACTTAAGGCTTAAATAAGCAGATGCTCCATCTCCAAACATTAATGCAAATGCTAGACATATCATAGTTAGTGGAAATACAACATTTGTTGCACCATTTCCTAAATATCCAACACCCCATCCAATAAAAATTTGGTCAACTATATTATATAGAGAATTTACTAATAATGATATTATACATGGTATTGAAAATTTGCAAATTAATTTTCCTATTTTTTCATATCCTAAAATATTTTCTTCTTTTTCCATTTCTATTTCCTCCTTTTGTGTATTTTTCGCAATAAAAAGACAACACTATATATGTGTTGCTTTTTTGCTTATTCAGCATACATATTTTATTATTTTTATGTATTTTTGTCAAGAATTATTTCATTTTTTCTTTTATACGAACCAATGTATTTAAAGCATCTATAGGTGTTAATTCATTTAAATTAACTTTATCAATTTCATGTGCAATCTCTGCTAATTTATAATTATACATATCAAATTGACCTTCTACCTGCTTTTTATCTTGTTTTTTCCCTGTTAATATGTTCTTTTTTTCTAAAGAACGTAAGATTTCATTTGCTTTTTGTGTTACCACTTTTGGAACTCCTGCTAATCTAGCCACATGAATTCCATAGCTTTCATCTGTTCCACCTCTTACAATTTTTCTTAAGAAAATAATATCTTCTCCTTTTTCTTTAACTGCTATTGAATAATTTTTAATTCCTTCTATTTTATTTTCTAATTCAGTCAATTCATGATAATGAGTAGCAAATAAAGTTTTAGCTCCACATTTTTGTTTATCTGCAATATATTCCGCTACTGCCCAAGCAATAGATAATCCGTCATATGTTGAAGTTCCTCTTCCTATTTCGTCTAATATAACCAAACTATTAGGTGTTGCTTCTTTTAATATAGTCGCTACTTCCATCATCTCTACCATAAATGTACTTTGTCCCATACTTAAATCATCTGATGCTCCTACTCTTGTAAAAATTTTATCTACAACTCCAATATTAGCTGATTCAGCTGGTACAAAACTTCCACACTGAGCCATCAAAGTAATTAATGCAACTTGTCTCATATATGTAGATTTACCTGCCATATTAGGACCTGTAATAATAGATAGTCTATTATCTCCTTTGTCTAAAAATGTATCATTTTCAACAAAAACTCCCTCACCTAATATCTTTTCTATAACAGGATGTCTACCATTTTTTATATCAATTGTTCCTGATGAATCTACTACAGGCATGCAATAATTAAAATCTTCTGCAACCTGCGCAAAAGATGTTAATACATCTAAACTTGAAATAACTTCACTCGTTGTTTGAAGTCTTGTTACATTTTTAGATATTTCTTCTCTAATTTCAACAAATGCATTATATTCAAGATTTATTACCTTTTCCTCTGCTCCTAATATTTGATTTTCTAAGTTTTTCAAATCTTCTGTTATATATCTTTCAGCATTAGTCAATGTTTGTTTTCTTATAAATCTATCCGGTACTTGATCTAAATAAGATTTAGTTACTTCAATAAAATATCCAAAAACCTTATTAAAACCAATTTTTAAATTCTTAATTCCTGTCTTTTCTTTTTCTTCTGCTTCTAATTGAACAAGCCATGTTTTTCCTTCTGTTTGTGCTGTTTTTAATTTATCAATTTCTTCATCATATCCTAATTTGATTATTCCACCATCTTTTATTGTCATAGGTGGATCTTCTACAATTGATTTTTCTATTAATTGATATATATCTTGGAGTTCGTCTAATTTTTCATATAATCCTTTAAGTAAATCTGATTTACAATTTTTCAATATTTGCTTTACTTCTGGCAATTTAAATAAAGAATTTTTTAATGTAACCATATCTCTAGCATTAGCATTTCCATAAGCCATTTTTCCCGCAAGTCTTTCAATATCGTATACCTTTTTAAGATTTTCTATTACTTCTCCTCTTAGAATAATATCGTCTTTTAATTCTTTTACTGCATTTAATCTTCTATTTATTTCATCCACATCCACTAGTGGATCATTTAACCATCTTCTTAATAACCTTCCTCCCATAGAAGTAGAAGTTTTATCAAGTACCCAAAGTAAAGTTCCTTTTTTAGATTTATCTCTCATTTTTTCTGTTATTTCTAGATTTCTTCTAGCATTAATATCTAAAGCCATATATTTTGAAAGATTATATATTGTTATTTTATTAATATGATCTAAACTTGTTTTTTGTGTGTCCTCTATATATTGAACTAGTGCATTTATTGAACTTAATGCTAATTTTTTTTCAGCTAAATTCTCAATTTTTCTTTCATTATTATCTACAACATTAAATCTTAAATTTATATTATTTAATTCTTCTGAGAAAAATTTATCATTAAACTTTGTTATATACACATTTTCAAATCTTTCTTTAATTTTGTTCATTTCATCTAAACAATTAGCCATCATAGAATTTATTACTAACTCTGATGGCGTATATCTTGCAATTTCATCTAATAATATTGGAAAGTTATTGTTATCTTTAATTTCTGCAGAATAAAATTCTCCTGTAGAGATATCACATATGCTTATTCCAAAATATATTCCTGTTTTATATATAGACATAATATAGTTGTTCTTTCTTTCTTCCAACATATTACTCTCAACCAATGTACCTGGTGTTACAACTCTAATAACACCTCTTTTTACAATTCCTTTAGTTGTTTTTGGATCTTCTAATTGTTCACATATTGCAACTTTATATCCTTTGTTAATTAATCTTGAAACATAAATCTCTGCAGCATGATGAGGGATTCCACACATAGGTGCTCTTTCTTCTTGTCCGCAATCCTTTCCTGTCAACGTCAATTCTAATTCTCTAGATGCTGTAATTGCATCTTCAAAAAACATCTCATAAAAATCCCCTAAACGATAAAATAAGATACAATCTTTATATTCTTCTTTTGTTTCAAGGTACCTCTGCATCATAGGTGAAAATTCTGCCATTTTTTATTTCCTTTCTTTACAATTATATTTTTTAGTTTTTAAACCTAAAATTTTAATAAATTTTTGTATTTAAACTATTTTAATATCTCACCTTTTAAATACCACATATGTTGTGAAATAATTTTAATATTTATTATTTTGTCAATTAGCTCTTTTGAGCCCTCAAAAATAACTACTTTATTACTCTCTGTTCTTCCAGATAGCATATTAGAATTATTCTTGCTTTCTCCTTCTACTAATATTTTTTGTGTTGTTCCAATATATTTTTTATTATTTTCTTCTATCTGACTTTCAACTAAAGCCTTTAGCTTATCAAATCTTTTATGTTTTATATCTTCTGGAATTTGATTTTGCATCTTATCACCAGGTGTACCAACTCTTCTTGAATAAATAAACATATAGACTTGTTCAAATCTTACTTTTTCTACTACTTCTAAAGTATCTTCAAATTCTTCATCAGTCTCTCCTGGAAATCCTACAATAATATCAGTAGATAATGTTAAATTTGGTATTTTATTTTTCATTTTTTCTACTAAATTTAAATATTGTTCTTTTGTATATTTCCTATTCATTTCTTTTAATACTTTTGTATTTCCAGATTGAAGTGGTAAGTGAACTAATTTACAAACTTTTTCACAATCTGCTATTGCCTCTATTACATCATCTGTAAAATCCTTTGGATGTGGTGATATAAATCTAATTCTTTCAATTCCATCTATTTTATTTATTGCTCTAAGTAATGTAGCAAAAGAATTTACTCCTTGATATTCTTCAAATGGAATATTTTTTTCACGCTCAACTCTTAAATATGAATTTACATTTTGTCCTAATAATGTAATTTCTTTATATCCTTCTTTAGCTAATTTTTTTACTTCCTCTATAATGTCACGTGGCTGTCTACTTCTTTCTCTACCACGTACATATGGTACTATACAATAACTACAGAAGTTATTACATCCATTCATAATTGTTACAGATGCTTTTATGCTACTATCTCTTTTTATTGGTAATCCTTCATAAATTTTTCCATCAATATCAAGTATATCTTCTAATTTTCTCTTTTCTTCAATTACTTTATATAAATCTTCTGGAAATTTGTGTAGTGTATGTGTTCCAAATAAAATATCAACAAATGGATAACTTTCTTTTATTTTGTCTGTTATATGTTTTTCTTGCATCATACATCCACCAATTGCAATAATAATTCCTTTTTGTTCTTTTAGTCTTTTTAATTCTCCCAATTTTCCAAATAATTTATCTTCAGCATTTTCTCTAACGCAACATGTATTGAATAATGCCAAATCTGCGTCATTTTGTTTTTCTGTCTTTGTATATCCCATTTTTTCTAACATACCACATAACTTTTCTGAATCATTTTCATTTAATTGGCACCCCATTGTTAAAATGGTATATTTTAAATTTTTATCTTGATTTATTTTTTTTACTTTCTTTATATATTCTTCTTGTAATTTTATTTCGTTTGATGTGTCCATTTAGCCCTCCTTATTTAATCTAAAGTCATTATTTTGCTTTTTTATTTTATTACATTTTGTCGGATTTTGCAAGAAAAAAATAAGGATAAAAGCTTTTTTTACTTTTATCCTTATTTCTGTCTTATGCAAGACCATATTTTTTCTTAAATTTATCTGCTCTACCTCCAGCTGTCTCTTGTCTTAAATTACCTGTCCAATATGGATGGCATTTTGAGCATACATCTACTTTTAAATCTTTTTTAGTTGACCCAACTTCTAAAACATTACCACATGCGCATGTAATAGTTGTTTGGCTGTATTGTGGTTGTATCTCTGTTTTCATCTATGTTCACCTCTTTCTTGACTTAAATAACATGACTGTTTTTTATCATAGCATATTTATTAATTTTTTTCAAGTCTTTCAAGTTATTTTGTTTGGTTTTTTTCTTCTTGATTATACATAAATTCTGCTGAATATATCATTTCTTTGTTTAAAGATAATTTATTTACTAATTTACTCATTATATTAAATACACATGCTATTATTAATATTAGCATTCCTATCTTTTTCCAATATTTTGCAAGCATATCCTTTTTCTCCTTTTTTTAGTTTGCATATTAATTATACTTTTATTTTTATAAATTGTCAATATTTGTTTTTTGTAAGTTTTCATTATAAAAAATATATAATAAATTTATTTTTTTTGGTTAGACTAAAACTGGTGATATTT
>OLPC01003063.1_pt1 | contig 11553 bp, 8 predicted proteins | sample 1672341 | NCBI WGS metagenome assembly OLPC01 (sample SAMEA3136673, study PRJEB25190) | human gut metagenome | reverse complement strand
GTCAGGCCGTGACCGACACCAAGCTCGAAGAGCTGACCCGCGAGGTGCGCGAGCACAACAATTTCGCCCGCCGCGTGCCCATTCTGGAAGAGCAGATGAAGGTGGCCAACCACCGCATCGCCGACCTTGAGAACCATGAACGAATGAAAGAGAGGAACTGATTTATGGAACTGAGCAACAAGATTTCCGCCGCTACCCTGGCCCGCACCGCTGTGCTCCTGCTGGCCCTGACCAATCAGGTGCTGAGCGCAATGGGCAAGCCCGTGCTGCCCATCGAGAGCACCACCGTGGAGCAGCTGGTCACCGCCGGCATCACCACCGTGGCCGCATTGATCAACTGGTGGAAGAACAACAGCTTCACCGCTGCCGCCGTGGCCGCCGACAGCTACCTGGCCCGGCTGAAGCAGAAGCAGTGATCGCCGACTGCCCTATATAAGGTAAGAGGGCAAGGCCCCCGGAGACGCAGGTTTCCGGGGGCCTTTTTTCGTCTGCAGCAGGGCGGCCGGAGAAATTCCAGCCGGTTCTTTGCCAGAAATTCCGTCCCTCAAAAAGTGGTTTTCCGCAACAATCCGCACACTCTGCACCAGTACCGCAACCGCATCATTTCACGTCCGCAACAGTTTCTCTTTTTTCTGCAACAAATTCTTGTGATTTGTGCAAAATATCCAATTCAGACTTTGGAATATTTTCACAAATCATGCGTTTCTACACATTTTTTCTTGACAACCCGCACCGGAAAATGGTATAAAGGAAGCAGGATAGTAAGCCTTGAAATATGTCCATCCTATGGGACAGTTGTAATGCGTAAAAGACTTGACACCATTTGAAAGGAGCCATCAATCATGACGAATAAAAAGCTGAAACTCGCTGCCATGTCCGTAGCCCTGACCGCCTGTGTCGCTGCACAGCCCATGGCTGCCCATGCTGTGGAAGGCCCCGACTCTGTCGAGGATAACGCTGTCCCGCAGGCCGAGCCCGCTCCTGTGGAAGGTAAGACCGCAGAAGGCGAGGTCGAGGGCGAAGAGGAAAAGCAGGAAGAGTTTGTTCCCCCGGAGAACGATGAGGCCAAGAAAGATGATCAGGCTCCCGCGTTCGGCCCCGGCACCAAGACCGATGACATCACCATCGACTATAAACCTGCTGAGAAGCCGGAAGAGCCCGGCGAGACGGACGAGACTGAGAACCCCGACGGCACCTATGTGAAGGGTGACGTGATCGACAACAGCAAGAAGGACGAAGCCACCGGCAAGGACGGCAAGATCGGCGAGGCCACCAAGGAAGAGACCCCCGACAGCTCTTCCAGCACCACCGTCGTGGACCCCGACGCCGAGGTGAAGAAGGGCGACCCCGTGGTGGGCAAGGACGAGGACGGCAACACCACCATCACCACCCCCACCGAGACCACCGGCACCGAGACTACGACCACCACCGGCACCGGCAAGGCCGATTCCTCCACCACCATCACCGACACCAAGAAGGGCGAAGAGATCAACCTCGACGACGAGCTTGGCAAGGACGTGCGTCCGGACTGGAAAACCGATAAGGATGCCAAGCTGGGCGGTTACACCGTGGACAAGGTCGAGCCCGCCAAGGACGGCAACTCCAAGACCCTGACCCTGAAAAAGACCAGCCCGACCGAAGAAAAGGAGATGGCCGCTGAGGACATCGCCAAGCTGCTGGACGTCCCCGAGGACGGCGTGGAGAAAAAGACCGACGACGAGGGCAACACCACCTATACCCTGAAAAAGGAAGAGACCTCTACCGACGAGAACGGCAACACCGTCACCCGCGTCACCTACTACGAGATCACCGGCACCTCGGTCAAGACCCGCACCGAGACCACGCTGGTGCTCAAGGTGGAAAAGGGCACCGTTGATGTTGATGAGAAGGACCTGACCACCGAGATCGAACTGCCAAGCATCACTGCCAAGAACACCGACGAGACCAAGACGGATGTCATCGAGATTTCTTCGGAGAAGCTGGGCGAAATGCTTGATGATAAGAACTATAACAAAGATACCGGCGAGTATGTCTATACGGAAACCGATGCAAACGGCAAGGAATATACCTATAAAGTCAAGAAAACGGAAGACACCAAGCAGCTCACCAACAAGCAGTTGGCCGACCGTCTGGGCGAGGGCTTCACCGGCGATGACAACGGCGTTTACTACAAGGGCGAAAAGCTGACCTTTGATCAGAAGGAAGCCGTCCGCAAGACTTTGAGTTACACCGTGGAGGTCACTGAGATCACCAAGACCCCCGGCCAGGTCGAAGGCGGTCAGGAAAGCATCGAGAGTGCCAAGGAAACTGCCAAGCTGGAAGCCATCAAGGCCGCTCTGACGGATGCCGCCCGGAACGCCGGCATTAATGTGGAGACCGATGATTTCAAGAACCAGCTGAATACGATCGATCCCACCGGCAAAGGCCAGCTCAATCTCAGTTATACCGATGCAGACGGCAATGTTCATACTGTCACCCTCCGCTATGACGGTGCAACGGTTTCTGCGCCTCAGCCGGGCAGCTCTGATCCGATCAAGGACACCGAGACCCGCAAGGATGTCACGGACAACGTCATCACCGGCACCGCTTATGTGAACGGCTCGAATACATGGACCGAAAGCGGTTCCCTCAACGGCACCTACGTCAAGCCCGACAGCGGTGAACTTCCCTCTCTCGATGGTTGGACAGTCGACACCAACGACCCGGAGAAGGGCACCACGATCTACAAAAAGGAAGACACCGTGACCTTGTCCGACGGCACCATCACCAAGATCACCCGTACCTGCACGATCACGGAATCGTCCGCTCCCCTCACCGATACGGAGAAGGAAGAGATCGCCTGGAATGAGCTGCAGAACAAGACCGGCAAGGACAAAGCTACCCTGATTCAGGAAGGTTACAGCATTGATATCGGCAGTATGGACTTCTCCGGCATCAAGCGCGTGGAATGGACGATCTACGAACTTTCTGAATCCACAAAGACGGACGCCAAGGATCTTCACGACAAGCTGGTGATCCCCGGCGGCAAGAACTGGTCGATCGACGAAAAGGCCCGCACCATTACGGTGGACGGAAAGACCTACGACAAGGTGACCAAAACCAATGACGGCTACACCTGCACGGTCGAGGACAAAAACGGCGTAAAGACCACCTACACCTTCACCAAACAGGCCGGTGCTCCGCTGACCCCTGAAGAGATCCAGACCGCGCTGGCAGGCCAATACAGTGTTTCCGCTGACAGCATCCGACTGAACGCCGACGGCAAGACCGCGACCTTCACGAAGGGTGACGAAACCATCACCGTGGATTACAGCACCCTGAGCGAGACCCTCACCGTCCGGAAGGATGTGCACACCTCCTCCAGTGTCACCGACATCATCAAGGACAATAAGGATCTTGAGAAGGCATACGACGAGCTGTGGAAGCAGATTCAGGAGATCCAGAGCAAACTTCTGCCCGGCGAGGAACTCTGGATCGGCAATCTGGAGGTTACGGACAAGACCGAGAAGACGGACATCATCAAGTATTTCACCACGGCCATCTCGCCCGAAAATATGAGCAAGGATGAGCTGATCAAGGCTCTGCAGGAGCAGGAACGGATCGCCAAGAACTCCACCTATGTTGCCAACAAGGGTTCTGATTACGAAGAGACCAAGAAGAACTACTACTCCGGTGAAAAGACGGATGAATTCAAATCCTTCAGCAAGGCACCGGATGGTTCCAAAATTGAGGTCTATTGGAAATCGACTTGGTGGGGCGGCTATTATTACTATACAGACGCTAACGGCCAGGAAGTTCGTGTTCATAGTAACACTGTGCACTACGAAGAGCAGCGCGACGACATCGGCCACCTCGATCTTGCTTCCGGCTCCAAGCTGGATCTGCTGCCGGACAAGGACGATAAGGTCGATCAGACCGACTGTGTGCTGGTGAGCAAGAATCTGAAGCTGGAGTGGAACTACGATGCCGGAAACCTGGTCAACGGTAAGGGCAACCAGCCGGTCGGCCTGGACAGCAAGATCAGCTGGGATGACGAGGGCGGCGAGGGCGACGGCCACTACGAGTATGACCGCGGCAACCCCAACAACTGCCCCGACAAGAGCGCCTACTACAAGCTGACCGGCACCGTTGCCTACGACCCCATCAAGGAGAACGGCAGCATCAAGCTGTATCAGGGTGGCTATGACGGTTGGCACCGGGTCAGTGCAGAAGATCAGGCCATCAATGCCTACCTGAAGGCAACCGGCAGCAGCAAGACGGCCGCCAGCCTCACGAAAAAAGAGCGCAATGCCATCGTCGGCACCTACGTTGTGAAGATTGGCACCACTGGCACCAACAGCACCGGTGAGAGCGGCTATCAGGTCTATCTCAAGACCTCTGAGCTGACCGCCTACGGCTATATGACCCGCGATGCCAACACCTGCATCAACAGCACCTACAAGCGCCAGGACGGCACCTGGGGTTACGTCGGCGGCTATGACCTGATGATCTCCAAGCTGACCCAGGTGAGCGAGGGCAAGGTCGTCGGCCAGACGGAATCCACCATCAAGACCATCACCGCCCCGCTGAGCATCCGCAGCTCTCAGGACTTCGCCAACCGCCTTCTGGAGCTGAACAAGCAGACCACCACACATAAAACCAGTGAGAGTGCTACGGCTTACGGCGAAAATACTTCCGGCGGCTTCAACGGTGCCTATACGCAGGATAAGAGCGAAACGGTTACCGGATCCGGTACCGGCAAAGGCCACTACACCACCTTTACCGAGGTGCTGAAGAAGCTCTTCACCGGCTCCGGCAGCAAGGAGCACGATGAGGGCAAAGTTTCCTACACCTACCGCACCACGGACAATGTGGACACCACGCCAGTGTCCAAGGAGACCGTGACCACCACCGACGCCCATGTGGACTACAACTATACCTCCATCGAGACCCGGAAGGTGACCGTGAACGGCGAAGAGACGGTCATCGTCCCGCCCGTCACCCCGCCGGAAACGCCCGTGGAGGACGAGACCCCGGACGAAGTCGTGACCCCGGAGACCCCCGAGCTGCCGCCCGTGCAGGACGCCACCCCGGATGATGCTGCTCCGGAAACTCCGGTCCTGCCGTCTGACGCGGTCCTGCCCGCTGTGCAGGATGCACTGCCGCAGACCGGCGTGAACTGGTTCACCGCTCTGGGCATGGCATTCAGCGGCATGCTGCTGACCATCGCAGGCGCATTCGCCAGCCTCAAGTACAAGGAAAAGCACTGATGCCTTCCCCTTCCAACGTGATCCACGTCAAGTCGTAAACGCATAGAAAGGGCCTCCCCATTCCGGGGAGGCCCTTTCGTGTTGTGTTCGGCTTATGCTTCCGCTTTGGCAGCGCGGTACCACTGTACCAGCTTTTCGGCGTCCTGCCAGCCCTTGCGGTACATGGCTTCCAGTTCCATGCAGCGGTCCAGCACACCGCACACAGCAAAAGCCGCCCCGCAGGCCGGAACTTTCGGTGCCTGCGGGGCGGCTTTCTGCATTTACGAAACGGGGAAAAGTGCTCAGAGGTCTGCGCCGTTGGAGCGGATGACCTTCTGATACCAGTAGAAGGAATCTTTCTTGCTACGGGCCAGCGTACCGGTACCGTCGTCCTGCTTGTCCACATAGACGAAGCCGTACCGCTTGCTCATCTCGCCGGTGGAGGCAGACACCAGGTCGATGCCGCTCCAGGCGATGTACCCCATCAGGTCCACGCCGTCGGACACAGCCTGCTTGACCGCCTCGATGTGACGGCGCAGGTAGTCGATGCGGTAATCATCGTGGACACTGCCGTCAGGCTCCACCGTGTCGTGGGCACCCAGACCGTTTTCCACCAGGAACAGCGGTTTCTGGTAGCGGTCATACAGCTGGTTCATGGTGATGCGCAGGCCCAGCGGGTCGATGGCCCAGCCCCACTGGCTGGTCTGCAGATAGGGGTTCTTCACCGAGCGCACCACATTGCCGTCGTTCACGGCCTTGCCCTCCAGGCTGGCCGCCACGCAGCGGCTGGCATAGTAGCTGAAGGAGATGAAGTCCACAGTGTTCTCCCGCAGCAGGGCGTCATCGCCGGGCTCGGTGTGCAGCTGCACCTGCTTTTCCGCAAACAGCTTGCGGGCGTAGCCGGGGTAGCGGCCCCGCACCTGCACGTCGATGAAGAGCAGGTTTTCCTGCTCCTTCTGCACCGACTCCCAGACGTCCTCCGGGTTGCAGGAGTAGGGGTAGAAGCTGCCGCCGGCCAGCATGCAGCCCACCTGATTGGCGGGGTCGTACTGGTGGGCCAGGCGGGTGGCCGTGGCGCTGGCCAGCAGCACATGGTGGGCCGCCTGATAGATCACCTGACTGCGGTTCTCGCCCTCCTGGAAGGCGATGCCTGCCCCGGAGAAGGGGCTGTGCAGCAGGATGTTGATCTCGTTGAAGGTAAGCCAGTAGTGCACAAGGCCGGAGTATTCTTTGAAGCAGGTCTCGGCGTAGCGGGCAAAGCATTCCAGCGTTTTGCGGCTGCGCCAGGAGCCGTACTGCTCCACCAGACCCATGGGGATGTCAAAGTGGCACAGGGTGACCAGCGGCTCAATGCCGTACTTCCGGCACTCCTGGAACACATTGCGGTAAAAGGCCACACCCTCCGGGTTGGGGGTCCGTTCATCGCCGTGGGGGTACAGGCGGGACCAGGAGATGGAGGTGCGGAACACCTTCAGCCCCAGCTCTGCCATCAGGGCGATGTCCTCTTTGTAATGGTGGTAGAAGTCCACGCCGGTGTGGCTGGGGTAATACTCCCCTGCCTGCAGCGTTGGGTGGGGCGTGCCGCCCAGCTTGACCTCCATGCGGTGGACACCGTGGGGCATCATGTCGATGTTGCTCAGGCCGCGGCCGCCCTCGTTGTAAGCGCCTTCGGCCTGATTGGCCGCAATGGCAGCACCCCAGAGGAAATTTTCGGGCAGTTTGTAATCAGACATGGGAATCACTCCTCTTCCGGGAGATCCTCAAAGCCGATCACCAGCGTCAGCACAAAGGACAGCACGATGGACAGCACCGAGATGCCGGCGATCCAGGCGATGCTCACACCGGGGTTGGCCGGGTCGATGAACTGCACGCCGGTGAGCACGCTGGGCGATACCATGGAACGGCTGGCCAGACCTGCCATGCCGGCCAGGCAGCCGCAGACAAAGCCGGTGATCAGGGAAGCGATCAGGGGGCGCTTCAGGCGCACGGCCACGCCGTACAGGGCGGGCTCGGTGGTGCCGGCGATCAGAGCAGAGGAAGCAGCGGCCAGAGCGGTCTGGCGCAGCTCGCTGTTCTTGGTCTTGAAGGCAACGGCCAGGGACACGCCGCCCAGGGACAGGTTTGCACCGATCTCAGAGGGCATAACGGTGCCCTCCATGCCGGTCTCGGAGATGGTCTGCAGGATGGTGGGGGTGAACACGCGGTGCATGCCGGTGATGACCAGCAGGGGCCAGAGGGCGCCCATGATGCCCACAGCCAGGAAGCCCAGCTTAGCCTGCACGAAGTAGACGAAGGCGGAGATGCCCTCGCCGATCATGATGCCGGCCGGGCCGACCACGATGATCGCAATGGGAGCAGCAATGAGGAAGATCAGCATGGGCTTGAGGAAGTTCTTGGTGACAGCCGGAGTGATCTTGTCGATGGCACGCTCAATGTAAGACAGGATCCAGGTCATGCACAGGGCCGGGATGACGGTGTAGGTGTACTTGACGCCCACCACCGGGATGCCCAGGAAGTGTGCGGCGGTATCGCCGACCGTGACCGCCTCCATCATGGTGCGGAAATCCGGGTGCAGCATCAGGCCTGCAATGGCAATGGCGATGAACATATTGGTGTTGAACTTCTTGGAAGCAGAAGCGGCCACCATCACCGGCAGGAAGTAGAAGGCTGCGTCACCGATGGTGTTCAGGATCTTGTAGGTCTCGCCGTCGGCCGACAACACACCGACCATGCCCAGCAGCATGACCAGCAGCTTGACCATGGAGCCGCCGATGATGGCGGGGATCAGCGGGGACATGGTGCCCACGATGGCATCCAGAATGTTGTTGCCCACCTTCTTCAGGGTCAGGGGCTCCTTCTTCTCGCCGCGGGCCACCTGGCTTGCCTCGCCGAAGTCGCCCATCTTGAGCACCTCGTTGTAGGCCTCTTCCACATGGTTGCCAATGATGATCTGGTACTGGCCGCCCTGGTTCACGACGCCCATGACGCCGTCGGTCGCCTTGACGGCTGCGTCGTTGATCTTGCCCTCGTCCTTCACCACGAAGCGAAGGCGGGTCATGCAGTGGGTCACGCTGGCAATGTTCTCCACACCGCCGATGTTCTCCACGATCTTTTTGGAGATCGCAGCATAATCTTTTGCCATGATTGTTTCTCCTTTACCTTTTCAAGTCATCCAATTTCCGGTCGAAGTACTTCTGATGCGTCCATTATAGACGCAGGCAAGTGGTTTGTCAGCAGTTTCCGGGCATAAAAAAACAAGTGCCGTTTTTTCGCACTTGTTTTTTCCAGGTAACACCCTGTTTTTTATTTTGGACTTTTTTCAGATGGCTGCCGGGCCCTCGGAGGTGTAGCGGTAGAGCTTTTTGCCCAGCCGTTCCACGATGCTCATGGCCGGGAGCTGGGTCGTCACATCGTAGACTCCCAGCCGCTCGTAGGTGACATAATAGGCCAGATTATAGTCCGAGAGTTTTGCGATGGTGCAGTTTTCCGTGTTGGTCACGCTGAGGATCTGGCAGTTCTGCTCCTTGAAGCGCATCACATGGCCGATGGTGTCGCGGGACTCGCCGGACACTGAAAACACGATCACCAGCGAATTTTCCACGAATCGGCTCTCGGTGGGGTAATGGGGCTCGTCGATGTACAGGCAGAACTTGCCCATGCTGGAAAAATAGCGTGCCCCGTACTTGGCCACGATGCCGGACATGCCGCTGCCTACAAAAAAGATGTGCCGGGCCTGAAAGATGACCCTGGTCAGCATGTCCAGCTTCTGCTCAAACTCCGCCGAGCAGGTCTTTTTCAAAAAGTCGATGACCTCCGACACATCGTCCTTGACCGGCGGCTGCTTTGCCTGTTCCAGATGCTGGCGCAGCCGGATCTTGAACTCCGCGTAGCCGTCGCAGCCCGCCTTTTTGCAGAACCGGAGGATGGTGGAAGTAGACACATGGGCGGCATCCGCAAACTCCCGGATGCGCATATAGCACACCTTGTCCGCGTTCCGCACAACATACTTATAAACTTCCAGCTCCAGATCATTCAGGCTGCAGATCATCTCTTCGCTGAACATCGGCCGCCCCTCCCTCGTGGTGGTTTTTGTTCCAGTATACTGTATTTTTTGCCGCGTTACAATTCCCCTGCTCAGAAAAAAGCCGCCGCACGGTGGCAGGGCCGTGCGGCGGCAGAAACATGCTTTGGGGAACCGATCAGATCAGGCTCAGGGCCTCTTCGTCGCCCACGAGGGTGAAGTCGGGGTGCATCTGCAGGATGCTGGCGGGCACCTCCGGGGTGACCGGGCCGAAGAAGGCTTTCTTCACGATCTCGGCCTTGCCGGTGCCGTTGACCACCATCAGCACCTTACGGGCCTGCATAATGGTCTTGATGCCCATGGTGTAGGCCTGCTTGGGCACCAGGTCTACGTTGCCGTCAAAGAAGCGCTTGTTGGCCTCGATGGTCTCCTGGGTCAGGTCCACACAGTGGGTCTCCAGCTCAAAGGCCTCGCCCGGCTCGTTGAAGCCGATGTGGCCGTCGTGGCCGATGCCCAGCAGCTGCAGGTCGATGCCGCCCACGCTGTGGATGATCTGGTTGTACTGGGCGCAGGCATCGTCTGCATCGGGGTTGGTGCCATCCGGCAGGTGGATGTGCGCCGGGTCGATGTTCACATGATCGAACAGGTTGCGGTGCATGAAGCTCCAGTAGCTTTCCGGGTGGTCCTTGGGCAGGCCGCGGTACTCGTCCAGGTTCACGGTGGTGACCTCCGAGAAATCAATGTCGCCCTTGTTGTACCACTCCACCAGCTGCTGGTAGGCCCCCACCGGGGTGCCGCCGGTGGCCAGACCCAGCACGCAATTGGGCTTCATGATGACCTGTGCGGAAATAATGTTTGCCGCCTTGCGGGACATGTCTGCGTAATCCTTTGCACGAATGATTTTCATCACAAACGACCTCTTTCATCTTTCATCTTTGCTGCGTTCACCGCGCAGCATCGGTTTTGCGCTTCCACGCATTCTATTGCAATTCTACCACAATTCACAGGATGCTGTCCAGCATTCTAGCGCATTCTGACCGAATTTTGCTGTTTTTCAGCCGATTCGTCCAAAACCCGCCGGGCAGAACGCAAAGGGCCCCGCCGAAGCGGAGCCCTCACGCCGGGAACGCCCGGCAGCGTTTGAAGTTTCAGGTTCAGTCTAGGTCCTCGCCGGTGGATGCGGACACGATGTCGATGGGGCCCCAGCAGGTGTAGCCCAGCAGGAGGATGCCGTCCAGATTCTTCTTATCATGGGCCGTGCCCATTGGAATTCCTGCGCCTCTAGTATAGCGGAAAAATCACAAAAGAAAAAGAAGATTTTTGGGCTTCTTTGTGCCAAAAAGACAAAACAGCGCCCCCTGCGCCGTCCGAGACGGTTCAGGGAGCGCTGTCATTGCGGTTCAGGGAATGCTGCGGGGATCAGTCTGCAGACAGATAGTGCATGGCCTTGCGCAGGCGTGCCTCATTTTCTGCGGTGGGCTCCATGAAGGGGCTGTGGAACAGATCCTGGAACAGGTTCTCCATCTTGGGGGAGTTCGGGTCGATGCCGATGTCCTCGAGGGTCAGGGGCATGTTCATGCTGCGCATGAAATCACGGAAGGGTGCCACCTGCTCCGGATGGCCGTTGAAGGCCAGCTGCAGGCAGTCGCCGATGGCCACGATCTCACCGTGCAGGTAGGGCTTTGCCTCCTGGGTGAAGTGGGTGCGCACCAGCTCGTAGGTCTCGTGACCCAGAGCGGTCTGGCCAAAGCCTTTGCTCACGCCGCTGACGATGCCGGCCACGGCAACGTTCAGGTAAGCGATATCCTCCACGGCCTTGGTCAGCTTGCCCTCGGCAATGTCATGGCAGGCCTGATGGGCCTCCTTCTCGTAAACATGGTAAGCCATCTCTGCGATGGTGTAAGCGGTGAACAGACCGATGCTCACATCGTCCAGCAGGATCTCGCTGCGGCCGTTCTGGATCTCGATCATCTTGGCCATGCCGTCCATGATGCCGCTGGCTGCGTAGCGCGGGGGCTCCTTGCAGATCACGTCCATGTCCATGACGATGGCGTTGACCTCGTGGTCATAGCGCAGGCTGCCCAGGGAGGCACCCTCGGCGGTGTACATGACGCTCAGCGGGGCAAATGCCGCGCAGGTGGCAATGGAGGTAGGCACCTCCACGATGGGCAGGTCGCCTGCAAAGTGTGCCGTAGCCTTGGCCTGATCCATGATGCGGCCGCCGCCGACACCCACGATGACCTGGCAGCCGGTGGTCAGGGCCTGCAGGGCGTGCTCCTTGGCGCGCTCGTAGGTGTTCTGATC
>OLPC01003047.1_pt1 | contig 11635 bp, 4 predicted proteins | sample 1672341 | NCBI WGS metagenome assembly OLPC01 (sample SAMEA3136673, study PRJEB25190) | human gut metagenome | reverse complement strand
AGGGCACGCCCGCCACGCGCGGCGCCTATCGCCCCATCGGCATCAACCGCAACAGCCAGCTCGCCGTGTTGCAGCTGCGTTCCTATGCGCAGCCGGCCTATCGCGCCGTGCAGTGGATGGCCTTTGGCTCCAACTCGTTTAACGCGCTGGTTCCGCTGTACGCCAACGTCGAGACCATGCCCGAGTACTATGCCGACACGCAGGCTCGCGTGACGTCCGAAAACTTCTACTGGGCCAACCGCCTGATCGGTGCCCTGGCCGACGTCCGTTTTCATGAGTGCGGCCGCGCCGTGGAGGACTACCAGGAGAAGGTCGGTGGCATGGGCCACAAGCAGATCCATGACGTCGACGCTGCCGTAGCCGCTCTGCCCGAGGTCGAGGTGCCTGCCGAGCTTGCACGCGCCAACGAGGCCTTTGCCGAGCGTGTTCGCGTGGAGACCGATGCCCTGCTGGGCAAGGTGCTCTACACCACGAGCTGCGCCATGAAGAACTCTTTCGCGATGAACGACAACGTGAGGTAGGGATTTCCCGTCGATCGAATAGCGCTAAAACGCTTTGTCGCTTTCGCTCAATCTTGGGTACAAGAACGCCAATGCAGTTGTTTGTGATTGGAGACAACCATGGTTATGAAACTCGATCAGCTTGTTAACGGCGCCATTAACGTGGGCTTTGGCGCTGCCGCCGTTGCTGTCGAAGGCGGCAAGAAGGTCCTCGACGACCTTAACACCAAAGGCGAGCAGGTCCGCAAGGACACCGCCACCCCCGATATCGCCCGCAGCGTGTCCGACATGTTCGAGCAGGCCGGTGGCACCATCTCCGATCTGACCGAGCGCTTGGGCATACAGGGCGAGACTGCGGCCCAGCGCGTGCTCGACGAGCTCATCCTTGCCCGCGTCCGCGTTATGACCGCCCCTGAGCGCACGGCCTTCCTAGCCCATGTGCGCGACATCGTCGATTCGGTCGAGGACAACGTGACCTCGGTGCCCGTCGAGTCCGTTGAGCCCGACGATGCGAAGGATACCGAAGAGGCCGAGTAGCAGCGCAGATGGCAGATTCCACCACCGATTACAACAATCTAGATCCTTTGGGTGACGAGGCGGCGGTTGTCGATGAGGTCGATGCCGCCGTCTCGGGCGCTCGCAAAAAGCCGCGCGCTGTCGATATGGTGCCCGAAGAGCCCGACGCGATGGCGCCGGACGAGGAATACCAGCTCACGCCGGCGGGTCGTCGCGAACGCATTGGGCAGATTGTTCGCCTGGTCAAAAAGTACCGCGTGTGGGATAACCTCACGCCGGTTCGTTTGCGCCGCCTGCTCGAGGAACTCGGCCCTATGTTCGTCAAGATGGGGCAGATTCTGGCCAACCGGTCCGAGATTCTGCCGCAACGCTTTTGCGACGAGCTGCGTCGTCTGCGCTCCGACGTGGAGCCGGTGCCGTACGAGGTAGTGCTTCGCTGTCTGGAGGAAGAATACGGCCTGCGCCTGGGGGAGATGTTCGATGCGATCGATCCAAATCCGCTTGGTAGCGCATCGCTCGCGCAGGTGCACCGCGCTCGTCTGGTGACGGGCGAGGATGTGGCCGTCAAGGTGCAGCGCCCCGGTGCGCAGCAGGTTATGGCGCAGGACATCGATATCATCCGCTCGGTGGTGCGTATCGTTTCCAAGTTCGTCAACACCGATCAATTCGTTGACCTGCACGGCGTGGTCGAGGAGCTGTGGACCTCGTTTCGCGAGGAGACCAACTTTTTGGCCGAGGCCAAAAACCTCAACGACTTCTACGAGTTCCATAAGAGCGTTCATGGCGTGACGTGCCCTAAATCCTATCTGGACCTGTGCACCGAACACGTGGTGGTTATGGACTACGTCGACGGCATTTCGATCGCCGATCCTGAACGCTTGGTGGCCGAGGGCTATGACTTGGAAAAGATCGGTGCCGCGATTGTCGAGGACTACTCGTCGCAGGTGCTTGATGACGGCTTTTTCCATGCCGACCCGCATGCGGGAAACATCATTCTCAAGGACGGCATCGTCTACTTTATCGACCTGGGCATGGTCGGGCGCATGTCGAGTCACGACCGCGGTATCGTCAAGGACATGATTTTCGCCGTGGCCGAGGGCGACGTGCCCAAGCTCAAGGACTCGCTCATGCGCTTTGCCGTGACGCGCGGCGACTCCGCCGAGCTCGACCATTCGGCCTTTTTGTCCGACTTGGACTTTATCGTCGCCGACTTTGCGGGTCTTGATCTTAAGGACCTGGATATCGGCGAGTTTTTGACCTCGCTGCTAAACCTGGCGCGCAAGAACGACGTTGAGCTGCCGAGCGTGGTGACGATGTTCGCCCGCGGCATGGTGACGCTCGAGGGCCTGCTGACCGAGTACATGCCCAACGTCAACATGATCCAGATCATCCAGACGCACATCGAAAACGAGAAGAGCACCTATGCGCGCGTCCGCGAAATGGGACGCGACCTTGCCGCGAGCAGCTATCGCGCGGCAAAAGGCTCGCTCGAGGCGGCCGAGTATCTGGGCTTGGCGTCGCGTATGCTCACGCGCGGTCAGCTTAAGGTAAACACGCAGATCATGAGCAGCGATAAGGTGCTGCGGCAGCTGGGTGGAATTATCGACCGCATGTCGATGGCAATTGTGATTGCCGGCCTGTTTATCGGCTCGTCGGTGGTGTACTACGCGCGCATCGAGCCGGTTGTGTTTGGTATCCCGGTCATTGGCTTTATGGGCTACGTGAGCGCGCTGGTGCTGGCGCTGATGCTGGGCCGCGAGATCTGGCGTAACAGCCACGGCGGCAAGCGCTAGCGATTTTCCGGGGTCGGGGGAAACGGGTTATTTTGCTCGGCATTCCATCCTCACCCTTTTCTATCGCAAACCATAGCTTTTACCTTGGGCTTCGCCTGTGTGCGGGGCCCTTTTGCGTGCTACCATATCGACAGTAATAATCGATGGCCTAGATGGTGGTGCGGAGACGCACGAATGCGTGGTTTTCCTGCGCGTTTGGGAGAATCGGGGTGCAAGTCCCCGGCTGTACCAGTAACCGTAATTCCTCTTGGCCCGGGATGGTCGCGTCGCAGATCGGACGGCGTGCTCGGGTCGGTAAGGTTAAGTCGGATCGCCTCCCATCTTGCACGCGGCCGCGGCGCATGCCGCCGGTACGCGTTGGGCTCTGGAGGGAAGGAGGACCCCGATGGGGGTACTCGAGCGCAATGTGCGCGATGACGTGGGGCAGCCGCTGGGCAATGCTCCAAGTTCAGACAATAGGAGACAAATGGATATGTTTGAGGACGAGTGCCAGCGCGCCTCGTGGCGTCGCCATGGAGCGATTGCCCGTGGCGTAGCCAAGCGCGGTCTGGTGGCGTTCCTGGCTTTTGCCATGGCTTTTGGCACCACGCCGGCGCAACTTTGGGCCGAGGGCGCTGAGGGCATTGCCGATGCCGTGGCTCAGGCTACGACGGGTGGCGAGGGCGCGACGGCCGACGAGGGCACTACTGCCGCCGATGCCGGCGCGAACAGTGCGCCGGCGAGCGCTGCTGACGATGGCGCCGACGCAGATCAGGGCGCAACTGCGAGTTCCGCGAATAGTGCTGACACCGCCGCAGACAACGCGACTGAGTCCGAGAGCTCTGCTGCGATGCCTGCTGCTTCGGAGCAGAAGAACGCCGTTGCCGCCGCGTCCGCCACAACGCTTTCGAGCGAGGCCAAGGTCTTCATCCAGGATTCCAAGGATGATGGCAACTCGTATTCCACGAAGTCCGGCCCGCTCAAAGCGGGCGATACGCTCTGGGCCAATATGTACGATGAGGTCGAGGACGACTGGTACGGCACTTCGACTGAGTCCGTTGTCAATCCCGGCACCTGGACTTACACCTGGCTCGCCGGCACGACTAGGGCCAGCAGCAATGTCGCTGACTACACCGAGGTCGTAGGCTACGAGCAGTCCCTCACTGTCACCGATGCGATGGTGGGCAAGTACTTCATCTGCAAGGTGACTGTGGATGGCAAGGATTACTTCGGCCCCTCGGTTTCGTACGGCTCGGGTATCAATGCCAACAACATCCCCGGTCCCGTGCTGGGCGCCGGTCAGATGGAGCTTAACAGCGTCAAGCTGAATAGCGACACGCCGAGCATAGGCGATACCCTGACGGCGACTCCGTACATAAGCTATTATCAGCAAGCCCCCGCCGACGCCAAGGTTACCTACACGTGGTCCGCATCCACCTCGCGGTCCTCGGGCTTTACCAAGATCGAGGGCGAGACGGGCGCTTCCCTCACGGTAACCGACGACCTTGAGGGCAAGTACATCAGGGTCGAGGCCAACGCTGGCGTCAACACGGTGAACAAGACCACTTCCAGCAAGGTCAAACAGGCCGGTGCGGTCGAGATTTCGGCCGTGTCCATCGTTAACACCAAGGACAACACGAGCGTCTTTGCGGTGGGGGATACCGCTAAGGCTCGCGCCAAGGAGAAGGGCGGTGCGTCCGGCGCGTTCGTCGACGCGAGCAAGCTCAACTATCAGTGGCAGTGTTCTGACACCAAGAGTGGCACGTATGCCGACATTGCGGGTGCCACGGGTGAGACCCTCGAGCTAACCGATGCTTTGGGTGGCAAGTACCTCAAGTGCAAGGTGTCTTCGAAGATCGGCTCTTCGAGCATGACCAACTCGACGGGCGCTCTCATTGCTGCTGCCGGTTCAATTAATATCACGAGCGTGACTATGAGCCCGACTTCGGGCAAAGTCGAGGTTGGCTCCACGATTACGGCGACCGCCAAGGCGGGTTCCACCGACGTTACCACCGATTCGCATGTCACGTGGCAGTGGTATAAGGGCACCGCGAAATACGCGAGCTCGTGCAACACGCCTATCGAGGGTGAGACCGGTAACACCCTGACGGTGACCGCCGCCCTTAAGGGCTACTACGTCGTGGCTAAGGCCAATGGCGGCTATGGCGAGGAGAAGCCCTACTATGCGGCAGGTCCTGTCTCGGTTGCGGGTCAGGTTGAGCTTTACGACGTGCAGTTTGAGGGCTCTCCTGCCACCAACGGCGTGCACGTGGGCGATAAGCTCAAGACCAAGGTGCGCAAAAAGGACGGCTCGAAGTACAGCTATATCGACCGCACCGATAATGTGACCTACCAGTGGCAGTATGCAAATAGTAGCTCGAGCTTCGACTCCGCTTACACCGATATCCCCGGTGCTACCGAGGCCACCTATACCGTTGACGCCGCCTATGCCGGCAAGTATCTGCGCGTAAAGGTGACGAGCGAAAATACCGTTTTCAGCACGCAGAAGAAGAGCTCCTCCGGCGGCACGCAGTCTGTTGCTCCGCTTGGCCCCGTGACGCTTAAGGGCCAGTACAAGCTGGCGGGCATTGAGCTTGCCGATAAGAACGTTACGCTGAGCGTGGGTTCAAAGATCACACCGAGCGTGCAGGTTCCGGGTCCTTGGTCGGGCTCGACCAAGGACGTGCCCGATGATGCCGACCTCACCATGGCGTGGTACGCGAGCGAGAACGGTACCGATTGGACCGAGCTCACCGACGGCGTCGATACGACTGATGGCAGCCTGACTATTACGGATGCGCTTGTCGGCAAGAAGATCAAGGTCACCGCGAGCGCGCTCGATAACACCGTTGAGTGGGTTTCGCCCGATAGCGTTACCGCGGCGGGGGAGTATAACCTGCTGCGTGTGACCACTGCGCCGCAGATCAATAGCAATTCGACCCATCTCGTCGCGGGCGATAGCGTTAAGGCGACGGCGCAGGCCAAGCGCGCCGACGGTTCGGCCACTAACGGTATCGACGTCACCGGTCAGGCGACTGTTGCTTGGTATGCGGCCGACGACGCGAAGGCTCCCGCGGCCGACTGGACGCTGCTGTCCGATATGTCGGGCGCCGAGGCGACGGTCTCGGCATCTGCTGCTGGCAAGTATCTGAAGGCTGTCGCCACGAGCGGAAGCTCGACGGTCGAGCTCGTCTCCACCAACAAGGTTATCGCCGCAGGCTCGCTTGAGGCTGCAGTCCAAAAGCTCAACGATGCCAATAAACAGATCGCCGTTGATTACAGCGCTAAGGGCGGCAACGTCAATGACGCGCTGAAGGTGCAGCTTGCCGATCTGGGATTTACCGATATTGACGTCAAGGTCTCCGAGGGCGGCGTTGCCTTTAATGCAGAGGATGACAAAGCCACGGTCGGTATCTCCGACGCTCAGGATAAGACCAACGGCGATGTGACCTTCTTCTTCATTGACCCCAACGACTATACCGGTTACAACATCGACGGTCTGCGTAGCGCCGAGGTCGTGTTTGAGCTGTCGCGTGGCGACGAAACCGAATACTATCAGCCCAGCAAGACAGTGCAGGTTGCTTGGGACGAAGCCCGCGTTCAGCAGATGCTCGACGATGCTGCCGAGCAAATTGCCATAGGCTACGCTTCGGGCGATTCGGCCGAGTCCGTCACGTCGAATCTCACGCTTCCGTACCGCGCAGGCTCCAAGAGCAAGTTCGAGGTTGAATGGAAGAGCTCCGACGGCGATGTCATTTGGCCTTCCGGTTATGGCTGGGACGACTACACCGGCAAGGTGACGCGCGTTTCGAGCGATCGCACCGTAACGCTGACCGCGACCGTTTCGTTTGTGAGCGGTGGCCCGTCTGACGTTAAGGGCGCGCACGACTTCACGGTGACCGTCAAGGGCGATCCCGAGAAGGTCGCCGCCGACAAGAAGGCGCTGCAGGAGAAGGTCGACGCGGCGTTTACTTACGACAACATCAAGTACTCCGGCACCGACGCGGTCGCCAACAAGGACGGCTTGACCGCCGACCTGCAGATGCCGCGCACGAGCACGCTTAATATCGACGGCAAGTACTACAAGGTCGAGTACTCCGCCAGCACCGATGACATCACGTTTAACGGTTACAAGGGCACGGTCTACCAGCCGCTGCCTGGCGCCGAGGTGGCGAAGACCAAGATCACCCTTACGGTGACCGATAAGTCCAACGCCGAGGTCACGGCAAGCAAGACCCTCGACTTTGCGATTGCTCCGCAGGACCAGGGCGAGCTCGATGCCGAGCTTTCTCTTATGGAGCAGGCCAAGGCTGGCTACGCTGCTGCCATCCTTAACGGTCAGGATGCCGCTGCTGTCACCGGTGACATGCACGCGTTCCAGAAGGCGTATCTCGATGCCGACGGTAAGCTCGCGTGGAGCTACGACAAGGCGACGACCGATTCGACGTCCCTTGGTATTGTTCCGGTGGATCTGCCTGGCTATGACGCGATGTCCGGGCAGGATTGGCGTCTGTTTAAGTCGAGCAACAGCTCTATTGTCTCCGCAGAGAATCTCAAGGTCACGCAGCCGCAGTACAACACGAAGGTTGTCGTTTCCTCGCGCCTGACGAGCGAGAAGTACGCTCGCTATGCTAAGCGCTATCCCGACAATGCCACGTATGCCAAGCTTGCTAACCAGGACGTATCGGCAAAGATCACGGTTCGGGGCACGAGCGGTCAAGATAGCCCCGAGGTTACAGCAACATGCTCGGTTATCGGCATCGATGCCGATGGCAACCAGCAGACCTGGACCGCCGCCGAGCCGTATACGTTAAAAACGGGGTTTACCGCCGCCGACCTCTCTGAGGCGCTCTTCAAGAAGCACGGCCTCACCGCCGATTACGGCATGGGAACCTGGGGCTGGTACCTCAATTCCATCACCTCGCCCGTCGACGCGGGCCAAACGCTTGGCTATGATTTGCAGACCGGAGCGTACTGGCAGCTCTTCATCAACGGCACGGCCGCATCGGTTGGTGCGGGCGGCTACGTGCTCGAGGCCGGCGACTCGGTCGTCTGGTGCTACTCCAAGTACGGCGACCCGGCGCCCACCGACCAGCTCTCCGTGAGCTGCGAGGTTGTTGGCCAGGCTAAGGACGGTAGCCAGCAGACCTGGGCTCAGCCCACGACTATCCAAGTGAAGGAGGGCTCGACCGCGGCGGAGCTCTCTGAGCAGGTGTTCAAGCAGGCTGGCATTGGCGCCAACACTGGGACGGGCTCCTACGGCTGGTTCCTCAACTCGCTCACCTCTCCGTTTGATGAGGACGTAAAGCTCTCGACCGAACAGGTTGACGCTTCCACTTGGAAATTCTGGCAGTTCTTTGTCAACGGCAAGAAGGCCAATGTCGGCGCCGGTAACTACACGCTCAAGGCCGGTGACAAAGTTTCCTGGGTCTACGGCTCTGACGGTACTATGCCTGGGCAGGCAAAGGCTTCCCTGCAGATTATCGGTGTTGACAGCGGCGGTAATGTTCAGACGTGGGCGCCTGCAGCTGACTACACCATGGTTGATACCGCGACCGTGGCTGATGCGACTGAACTTGCCTTCAAGCAGAGTGGCATCTCTGCGAATTATGGTACGGGTGCATGGGGCTGGTTCCTCAACTCAATTACATCGCCGTTTGATGGGCGAACGCTCGCTTGGGACTCCACGACTGGGGCTTACTGGAAGCTCTTTATCGATGGCAAGCCTTCCGATTTGGGCGCGGGCGGCGTCCAGCTGAAGGACGCGAAGTCTATCGCCTGGGTCTATACGGCTGGCGACAAGCTGCCTGACCCCGATGCCCTCACGACCGACCCCAACGCGCCTAAGTCTAACTTCGACTCTGCCTGGCCTGCGTTTGCCGGCGGCAAAGTCAATGGCTCGGTTGCCGAAGTGCCGACTCCGTCTGGTGCGGCTGAATCTGCGTGGGATGAGCCCGCGGATATCAAGGGCGATGCAAAAGGCGTTTCGGACTTGCTCATTATCGACGGTAATATTTGCGCGGTTAAGGGCAACCGCATTGTGCTCATAGATTCTGAAACCGGAAAGAAGGAGCTTGCGAGCTGCTCTATTGGCGCGAACATTGGCTACTTCTGCCGTCCCGCCTATAAAGACGGCTATCTGGTTGTTCCTTTTGAGGACGGCTCGCTCGGCATTTTTGTTCTGGACAAGAAGGATGGGCAGTACTCGATAGCCTGTCGATACAAGACCCCTTCGCTCGGGATCAAAGATACCCAAGCTCTCACGTCCGTGACCATCTCCGGCGGCAAGGCCTACGCAGGCTTCACTGTTGTCGACGGTTCAGAAGGTGCGCTCGTGTGCGTTGACCTGGCTTCCGGCAAAGTGGACTGGACAACAGACAAAAAGAAGTCCGAGACCAACGAGAACGAGGGCTACTACTGGGCGGGCGCTGCGGCCTCCGGTGACGACATCATCATCGGTAACGAGTCCGGTAAGGTTGCCCTCATTGATGGCTCCAACGGCAAAGAGCTCTCGAGCGTAAGCGTAGGCACGCCCGTTCGCTCCGGCATCATTGCCGTCGAGGTTGGCGAGAACGGCGATGGCACGTATCTCGCGGTCTCCCGCGATAACGGAACGCTCTACAAGATTCGTCGCAGCGGGGACAAGCTGACCCTCGAGGGCAAGCCCGTTGCCTTCGCGGCCATCTCCACCTCTACGCCGGCAGTGAGCAACGGCCTGGCGTATGTCTGCGGCATGGACATCGAGGGTTACGGAACGCTCTCTGTCATCGATCTGAGCACTATGAGCGTTAAAAAGAGCATCCGCGCAGACAAGGGCGAGTCCAAGAGTACCCCACTCGTCTCGGTTCAAGGTAACGACACGTACGTGTACTTCACCTGCAACGCTCTACCCGGTGGCGTTTACGCTTATAAACTGGGCGACGATGCGGCGCAAATGATATTCACGCCCGACGCAAAGTATCGTGAATACTGCACCGCTTCTATCATCTGTGATGAGAAGGGCAACCTGTACTACGCCAATGACTCGGGACGCCTCTTTAAGCTAGCGGGTGCCGAGTCCTGGAGAGTTGCGTTCGATGCACAGGGCGGTTCGTACGTCGCACCGCGTTATGTTGCCAAGAACAAGATGGTTTCCGAGCCGGCTGCCCCAACCCGCGACGGATATACGTTCCTCGGCTGGTACACCGCCGAAGGCGAGAAGTGGGACTTCGCCAAGGACGTCGTGACGGCCGATATGACGCTCTATGCCAAGTGGACCAAGAATGCCGTTAACCCTGGCGGTAGCGGTGGCTCTGGCTCTAATGGCGGCTCGGGTAATGCCGGTGCTGGTTCTGACCCCGGTAACGGCACAAACGGCCAGCAGAGCGGCGGTGCCGTTTCGCCTGGGCAGAAGCCTGTGTCGTCGACCACGACCAAGACCAAAACCAAGGACGGCAAGGATTCCAAGAAGGATTCCGACAAGTCCGACAAGAAGGACAGCAAGAAGTCTGATAAGAAGTCCGCTGAGGCTCCTGTGCAGCAGTCTGGCTTCAATCCGCTCGCCATCGCTGGTGTGGCGGCCGGCGTGATCGGTCTTGCCGTCATCGGTGTGTTCGTATTCACCAAGCGTCGGTAGGTGAGGACTGTGTCCAATAAACCTCAGGACGCCGACTCCAAGCAGCCCGACTCGTCGTTCATTCAACTCGACGATGCAAAGAAAAAGGGCGCCGCCTCGGCGGCGTCCGCCCCTCGGCGCAGGACGCTGCTTGGCGCTCTGACGGCCGTCTGCATCGTCTTGATCGTTGTGTCGCTGGGTTTTGTCCAACCTTCTTCCAGCGGTGCATGGTCCATCGATTGGATCGCTCAGGCTGTGACAGGGGAGAGCGTCGTTGCCAAGGATGCGTCGGTTTCCGGCTCGATTACCGCTTCGGGCAAGGCTGCGCCCAAGGACTCCAAATCTTCGGACAATGCGAAGGACGGGTCGAAGGACTCAAAAAAGGATTCGAAGGAGAAGAAGTCTGAAAGCAAGGACGGCGAGACGTCCAACAACGCGTCTGCTGGACAGGGCTCTGAATCCACCGGTGGATCGAGTTCTTCTGACGGCTCTTCTTCGGGCGGCGGCTCGGTGTCTGGCGGTGGATCTGCATCCAACAGTGGCGGCGCCTCTGCGGGCAATCAGGGCGGCTCGCAGCAGTCTGGCTACGTTACGGTGACGGTTGCGGTCACATCGAGCGCCGTGGGCAATCCTGTGTCTTCTGGTGGCACCTTCACCTTTAACGAGGGCGCAACTGCCTACGATGCCCTGTGCGCCTTGGGCCTTTCCGTGAATGCGCATGGCTCGTCGTACGGCACGTATGTCGCCGCTATCGGCGGTTTGGCCGAGAAGGAGCATGGTGGCACGAGCGGCTGGATGTACTCCGTTAACGGTGTGGCGCCCAACACGGCGTGCAGCAACTACGTCCTATCTAACGGCGACAGCGTAGTCTGGTATTACGTAACGGGCTAGATACCTCGACATAACGCGCCAAACGGGCGGTTCGGACAAACATCCGGGCCGCCCGTTTTTCATGCGTAGAGGACTGGGTTGCCGGGTCTCTCGGCAAACAAAAAACCGGTTGGAATGAGAATTCCAACCGGTTATACATTCAAGCAAATGTCGAGCAAACTATGACTGTGCGCCCTCGAGGAAGAAGCGACGGCTAAAGTAGTTATACCAGGTGACCAGGAACGTTGCGATGGCCTTCATGGCCTGGTAGCCGATGCTCAAAAACGTGACGCCCACAAACATGTACAGGTCGTTGAGGCCCAATCCAATCACCGACAGGATGGTGAAGATCGTGAACTCGCGCTTGCGGCTCATGCCCTCGC
>OLPC01003045.1_pt1 | contig 11641 bp, 6 predicted proteins | sample 1672341 | NCBI WGS metagenome assembly OLPC01 (sample SAMEA3136673, study PRJEB25190) | human gut metagenome | reverse complement strand
CGGTACGCTTATTGGCAGGCATGCGCATGCGGCTATTGCTGCGCAGGCACAGGATGCGTGAACATCCGTCATCGATCAGGCGACGCGTGGCAAGTTCGCCGATGCTATAGCTGTCGCTCGCAATCTGAACAGAGGCTTCGCCAAGGTCGCAGTCGATACCAACCAGACTCAAGCCCATCTCGGCATACGCCTCGGCACCGATATTAAGCGAGTTGACGATGACGCCATCAACCATATTGCGTCGAAGCATGTCGATATAAGAGCGCTCAAGCTCGGGTCGATTGGCGCTATTGCACAGCAGCATCTTAAAACCGTTTTCGGCCAGGGTATGCTCAATGACTTGAACCACTTGGGCATGAAACGGACTGCTGACATAGGGGACGATCATACCGATAAGATTCAGGCGACCGTTGAGCATGGCACGGGCGATATCGTTGGGCGTATAGTTGATGCGCTTCATCGCGGCATGGACCTTATCGCGGGTCTCTTGGCTAATATAGCCGCGATTATTAAGCACGCGAGATACCGTAGTAGGCGAAACCCCCGCCACCGCTGCAACTTCCTTGATGCCAGGCTTAGCCGTATCCTTAGAACGAGCACTCTCGCGAACCATAGCACCCTCCCCCATCAACATGTCATACGTTTACATACGAACAAAGCATACCCCAACAAGAGCGGGAAGACGGTAACAGTACAAGTAAGTAAACGACTCATCCAAATAATTAGGAGAGTTCCGCCTAAAGGGTGACTCCAAAGGACCCCACATGGCCGGTTTTGGGTTTTTTCCCAAAACATCCCGCAGGACGCAAAGGGGCTCCGCCGCGCAACGCGCGCAGCGGAGCCTCTTTGCATGTCCGAGGACGTTTTGGGAAATAACCCAAAACCGGCCCCAGTAATCCTACAGGAGTTGAACCCTTTAGAACTTGTCGTGGAAGGTACGCGCAATGACCTCGTCCTGCTGCTCCTTGGTGAGCGTGTGGAAGTTCACGGCATAGCCGGAAACGCGGATGGTCAGCTGCGGGTACTTCTCGGGGTGAGCCTGAGCGTCGAGCAGCGTCTCACGGTTGAAGACGTTGATGTTCAGGTGGTGGCCACCCTTCTCGGCGTAAGCGTCGAGCATGTGGACCAGGTTATCGGCCTGGGTCTCGGAAACTTCAGAAACCTTCATAATATGTCTCCTTCGATTAATAGGCGCCGGCCGAAACCGGCGCGCTAATCAGTAATCGTTATTGTTAGTATAGCACTAACAATAGTTACTCGCCCAGCTGATCAAGGTCGATATCGCCAAAGAACACCTGGTCCTCCTTGCCGAGCGCACTCGGGATGATGGAGAAGGTGTTGGAGATGCCGTCCTGGGCATCGCGGAACGGGAGCTTGGAAACCGAAGACAGCGAAGCGATGGCGCCGTGGCTATCGCGCTTGTGCATGGGGTTAGCACCCGGGGCGAACGGCTGGCCAGCCTTGCGGCCGTCGGGCGTGGAGCCGGTCTTCTTACCGTACACGACGTTGGAAGTAATGGTCAGAACCGAGGTCGTGGGCACGGAGTTGCGGTAGGTGTCGTTCATGCGGATGTACTCCATGAACTGGTGCACAACGTCGTGAGCGATCTGGTCGACGCGGTCGTCGTCGTTACCGTACTTGGGGAACTCGCCCTCGGTCTCGAAGTCGACGATGATGCCGTTCTCGTCACGGACGGGGTGGACCTTGGCGTACTTGATGGCGGACAGGGAGTCAGCCACGACGGAAAGGCCAGCGATGCCCGTAGCGAACCAGCGGTGCACGTGCTTGTCGTGCAGAGCCATCTGAATGCGCTCGTAGCAGTACTTATCGTGCATGTAGTGGATGATGTTCAGCGAGTTGACGTACACGCCAGCGAGCCACTTCATCATGTCGTTGTACTTGGCCACAACGTCGTCGTAATCGAGCGTATCGCCCTCGACGGCGCGATACTTGGGGCCGACCTGCTTCTTGGAGACCTCGTCAACACCGCCGTTGAGTGCGTACAGCAGGCACTTGGCCAGGTTGGCGCGGGCGCCGAAGAACTGCATCTCCTTGCCGATGCGCATGGAGGACACGCAGCAGGCGATGCCGTAGTCGTCGCCGTGGTAAACGCGCATGAGGTCGTCGTTCTCGTACTGGATCGAGGAGCTGGCGACAGAAGTCTTGGCGCAGAACTTCTTGAAGTTCTCGGGCAGACGGGTCGACCACAGAACGGTCATGTTGGGCTCGGGGCTGGTACCCATGTTCTCGAGCGTGTGCAGATAGCGGTAGCTCATCTTGGTAACGAGCGTACGGCCGTCAACACCCATGCCGCCGATGGACTCGGTGACCCACTGCGGGTCGCCGGTGAACAGGGCCTGGTACTCGGGGGTACGGGCAAACTTGACCATGCGGAGCTTCATGATGAAGTGATCCACGAACTCCTGGATCTGCTCCTCGGTGAAGGTACCGTTGGCAAGGTCGCGCTCAGCATAGATGTCGATGAACGTAGAGGTACGGCCGATGGACATAGCGGCGCCGTTCTGCTCCTTGACGGCAGCAAGGTAGGCGAAGTACATCCACTGGATGGCCTCCTGCGTGTTGGTAGCAGGGTTGGAAATATCGAAACCATAGGTCTCGGCCATCATCTTGAGCTCGCCGAGGGCGCGGATCTGCTCCTGCAGCTCCTCGCGATCGCGGATGTTGTCGGCGGTCATGACCGTCGGGGTGGAAGCCTTCTGGGCCTCCTTGTCCTTAATCAGGTAGTCGACACCGTACAGGGCGACACGACGGTAGTCGCCGATGATGCGGCCGCGGCCATAGCCATCGGGCAGACCGGTGATGATGTGAGCCGAGCGGCAAGCACGCATCTCGGGGGTGTAAACATCGAAGACGCCGGCGTTGTGGGTCTTGCGCTCGAAGGTGTAGCGCTCGACAACGTTCTCGTCGACCTTGTAGCCGTGCTGGCTGGCGGCCTGGCAAGCGATGCGGATACCGCCGTTGACGTGCAGAGCGCGCTTGAGCGGCTTGTCGGTCTGGAGGCCGACGATGGTCTCCTTCTCGCGGTGGGCGTTATCGATGTAGCCAGCGGGGTGGCTCACGATACCCGTGACGGTCTTGGTGTCCATATCGAGGACACCACCCTGCTCGCGCTCCTTAAGCAGCAGGTCGAGAACCTCGCCCCACAGCTCCTTGGTACGCTCGGTCGGACCTACGAGGAACGACTCGTCGCCCTCGTAAGGGGTGTAGTTCTTCTGGATGAAGTCTCGGACGTCAACCTCTCCCGTCCAAATGCCTTCCTTGAAGCCTTCCCATGCCTCCTGCATTGTGTAACCACGCTCCTAGTTACGTGTAATGCGGCGCTCTCTCACACCGCTGCTTATTGAATTCTTGAATTTTCGGCTTGCACTACCGGCTTCTTCCGTTCTTCACCACATGTTGGTGCAGGGAAAAACGTTTGTCCACCTTGGAACTGCAACCCAAAACCCAAGATTTCACCCGTTTGAGAAGGATAACATAGCGACCCTCTCCATCTGGGCTGTTATATGTTTCTTTTTTTATATCATAAGGGCGTTTTTTACAAACCCGCAGGAAATGCGAGCGTGAACAACTACCGTTCACCGATTTGTTTAGTTTTTTCCTTGCCTTTGTACGACGTTCACTCTAGCTGTTATGCCAGCTTTAGCAGGGTAAAGTGCCTCTGAGTGGGCTTTAGGACGTGCTCAGAGATCTACCCCTAACTTTGCTGATACCGACGGTGTACGGAGGTCGCCTAAAGGTTGTTTTCTAGGCATGTCCCAAAATCTACCGTATAGGGTGCGCGTGCGGGGGTATCATCTTTCACCGAAAATAGTTTCTAGTGTTAGGGGTTTTCGGTGGAAGATACCGATTTCCGTGAACTTGGGCGTCAGCTCCTTACCGAGTTCGGCAGCATGCATCAGCGCATTTCGCGCTTTGCGGACAAAGCCCTCGGCGGCGAGATGGCCGTCATGCGCGCCCTCATGCTCGCTGGCGGTTCGCTCACGCCGAGCGAACTCGCCGATCGCGCCTGGGTCTCGAGCGCCCGCATCGCCAATATCCTACGCGCTCTCGAAGCCAAGGGCTGGGTCGAGCGCGAGCACTCAAAGACCGACCGTCGTCGCGTACACGTCACGGTGACCGACAAGGGATTCCAGGATCTCGAAATCAAACGACGGGAATTCGAGGAGCGCACCGCGGCCTTCCTCGAGCAGCTCGGCGAAACAGATACCCAAGAGATGGTGCGCCTTCTAAGACGTGCCAACGAAATTATCGACCGCAATCAAGAAAGGAGAGATGCCGAGTGAGGATTCTCAAGCTCTTTAAAAAGCACGTCCTGGCACTGTTCACAGCTATCGTACTTATCGTAATCAGCTGCAACGCCGATCTGGCGCTGCCTACCTATATGAGCGACATCGTCGACGTGGGCGTGCAGCAAGGCGGCATCGCCTCGCCCGTGCCCGACACCATTCGCGCCGAATCGCTCGACGACCTCGAACTCTTCATGAGCGCCAAGGACGCCAAAGCTGCGGAGGCCGTGTTTAGCAAGGCGGACAATAACGGCATTCGAACGTACAAGGGCACCGAGGAAGAGCGTGCCGATGGCAGCAAGATTGCCGACATTATGAGCCTGCCCGAGACTGTCGTCCTTTCGTTCAACCAGGGCATTGACGCCGACTCCATGGGCGACATGATGGGCTCGTCCAGCGAGAAAGACAACAACGCTGCCCAGGCCATGCCCACCCCCGAGCAGATGGCGGCGATGACGCCCGAGCAGCTCGCCGAGATGCAGCAGAAGGCCGCAGCGGCGCAGAACATGCAAAAGCAGATTGATGCCGACGGTGGCAAGATCACCATGAAGAGCCTGCGTCTAGGCGTTGAAGGCGGCCTAATCGACCAGGGCAAGCTCGTCGAGGGCGCCAACGATATGGCAGACAAAATGGGCTCCATGTCGGGCTCCATCGTGACCCAGCGCGCCGTGACCTACGTACAAGAAGAGTACAAAGCGCAGGGCATCGACCCCGCCGACGTGCAGAACGCCTACCTGGGCCGCATGGCGACCACGATGTTTGGGCTGTGCCTGGTGTCGCTCGTCGCCACCATCCTGACCGGTGCCGTGGCGTCGCGCACCGCCTGCTCCATCGCCCGCGATCTGCGCCGCGAGACCTTCAACAAGGTTATGCACTTCTCGCCGGCCGAGGTGGGCAAGTTTAGCCAGGCCTCGCTCATCACCCGCTGCACCAACGACATTCAGCAGATCCAGATGGCCGCAACCCTGTTTATCCGCATGTGCCTGATGGCCCCCGTCATGGGCATCGTCGCCGTCATGCGCGTCCTGGCCAACCACACCGGCCTGGAGTGGACCATCGCCGTGGCCATCATCGCGGTCTCGGCCGTTGTCGGCGTGCTCATGGGCCTCACCATGCCCAAGTTCAAAAAGATGCAGAGCTTTGTGGACCGCGTGAACCTTACCGCCCGCGAGCTGCTCGACGGCCTTATGCCCATCCGCTCGTTCAACCGCGAGGAACATGAGCTCGAGCGTTTTGACAAGGCTTCGCTCGACCTAATGACCACGCAGCTCTACACCAACCGCGCCATGAGCTTTATGATGCCGCTCATGATGCTCGTCATGAACTGCATCACCGTGCTTATCGTCTGGTTTGGCGCCCAGGGCGTGTCCGACGGCGTGATGCAGGTCGGCAACATGATGGCGTTTATCTCCTACACCATGCAGATCGTCATGGCGTTTATGATCCTCACCATGGTTTCGGTTATCCTGCCCCGTGCCGAGGTCGCAGCCGAGCGCGTGGAAGAGGTCATCACTTGCCCCACCAGCATCAACGACCCCGTCTCGCCCAAACTGCCCGCGGCCAGCGCGCCGCGCGGCGAGCTCACCTTCCGTGACGTGAGCTTCCAGTATCCCGATGCCCGCGCCGACGTCATCAGCGGTGTGAACTTCACCACGCACGCCGGTCAGATGCTCGGCATCATTGGCTCCACGGGCTCGGGCAAGTCCACGCTCGTACAGCTGATTCCGCGCCTGTACGACGTCACGGGCGGCAGCATTTCGCTCGACGGCATCGACGTGCGCGACATGACCCTTTCCGAGCTGCGCCACCGCATTGGCTATATCCCGCAGCAGGGACGTCTGTTCTCGGGCACCGTCGAGAGCAACCTCAAGTTTGCCGGCGACATGGTAAGCGACGAGGACATGCACCGGGCGGCACGCATCGCCCAGGCCGAGGACTTTATCGCCGAGCGCGAGGGCGGCTACGACTCCCCCATCAGCCAGGGCGGCTCCAACGTCTCGGGCGGTCAGCGCCAGCGCCTGGCCATCGCCCGCGCCCTGGCCAAAAAGCCCGAGGTCGTGGTGTTCGATGACTCGTTTAGTGCCCTCGACTACAAGACCGACGCCCGCCTGCGCGAGGAGCTGGCCAAAAACGTCACTGACGCCGCGCTCGTGGTCGTGGCCCAGCGCATCGCGACCATCATGCACGCCGACCAGATCATTGTGCTCGACGACGGCCACGTGGTGGGCACCGGTACGCACGAGGAGCTGCTGCACAGCTGCCCGGCGTACCTGGAGATCGCACAGTCGCAGCTTTCCGCCGAGGAGCTGGGGCTTACCCAAGAAGAAATTGCAGCCGTTATGGAAGGAGGCAAGCGCTAATGGCAGACGAGACCAAGACTCAGATTCCCAAGCCCACCCGCCAGCGTGGACCCATGGGCCGCATGGGCGGCATGCGTCGCGGCGAAAAGGCCAAGGACTTTAAGGGCACCATGAGGCAGCTGCTCGGCTATATCGGCCAGCACAAGATTGCCGTGTTTACCGCCGTCGCCTTTGCCGTATGCTCGGTCATCTTTAACATTGTGGGGCCCAAGGTGCTCGGCCAGGTTACCACCAAACTGTTCGAGGGTCTGGTTGCCAAGGTCAACGGCACCGGCGATGTCGACTTTGCCTGGATCGCCAAGACGCTCGGCTTTTTGCTCTGCCTGTATCTGGCAAGCTCTGTCTGCAGCCTCATCCAAGGCTGGCTTATGACCGGCGTCACGCAAAAGATTTGCTACCGCATGCGCAAGGAGATCGCCGCCAAGATCGCCGTTGTTCCGATGAGTTACTTTAACGGCCACAGCAAGGGCGACGTACTCAGCCGCATCACCAACGACGTCGATACGCTGGGCCAGTCGCTCAACCAGAGCGTGACGCAGCTCATCACGTCGGTGACGCAGATTATCGGCGTGCTCGTCATGATGCTGTCGATCAGCCTGCCGCTCACCGGCGTCACCGTGCTCACGCTGCCGGCAGCCGCGATTATCCTGACCGTAATGATTCACTTCTCGCAGCCGTACTTCCGAGAGCAGCAGCAGGTTCTGGGCACCGTCAACGGCATTATCGAAGAGGACTTTGCCGGCCAGAACGTCATTCAGGTGTTCGACCGCGCCGAGGCCTCAATCGAGGAGTTCGACCGTCAAAACGACCGCCTGTTTATTAGTGGCTGGCGCTCGCAGTTCCTGTCGGGCCTGATGATGCCGCTTATGAGTCTGGTGGGCAACATGGGTTACGTGGGCGTTGTCGTAGTGGGCGCGCAGCTCGCGCTGACCGGCAATGCCACGCCCGGCGACATCCAGAGCTTTATCCAGTACGTGCGCAACTTTACGCAGCCGGTGCAGCAGCTGGGCAACGTGAGCAACACGATGCAGTCGATGGCCGCTGCCACCGAGCGCGTCTTTGAGTTCCTGGCTGCGCCCGAAGAGGAGCAGAAGGCCGACGCGCAGATCCTCGAGAAGCGCCCCGGCCACGTGGAGTTTGACCATGTCAAGTTTGGCTACACGCCCGACAAGACCATCATCCACGACTTTAGCTGCGAGGCGCAGCCCGGCCAGACCATCGCCATCGTCGGCCCCACCGGCGCTGGCAAGACCACGCTCATTAAGCTGCTGCAGCGCTTCTACGATGTGGACGGCGGCTCGCTGCGCGTCGAGGGCATCGACGTGCGCGACTGGGACCGCGCGGCACTTCGCGGCGAGTTTGCCATGGTGCTGCAGGATACCTGGCTGTTCAACGGCACCATCCGCGAGAACATCCGTTACGGACGCCCCGATGCGAGCGATGCCGAGGTCGAAGCCGCTGCACGTGCCGCACGCTGCGACCACTTTATCCATACGCTCGCCGGCGGCTACGACTTTATGATCAACGAGGAGGGCACTAACCTGTCGCAGGGTCAGCGCCAGCTCGTGACCATCGCCCGTGCCATTTTGGCCGACCGCCCGGCGCTGATTCTGGACGAGGCGACCTCCAACGTTGACACTCGTACCGAGGAGCTTATTCAGCGTGCCATGGATGCGCTAATGCAAGGCCGCACGAGCTTTGTCATCGCGCACCGCCTGTCCACGATCCGCAACGCCGACGTGATCTTGGTAATTCGCGACGGTGACATCGTCGAGAAGGGCACGCACGACGAGCTGCTCGCCCAAGGCGGCTTCTACGCCGACCTGTACAACTCGCAGTTCGACGAGGCGGCGTAAATTCTGCCGCAGGGAACGAATAACGCCCGAGAACGGGGGCGCAGGACAACCTGCGCCCCCGTTTTTGTTCTACGGCCCTTGAGCCGCCTCCCCTGGGACCTGATTGACAGCCCCTTCGAAGCCCTGTGGGCAAAAAATGGCAAATATGAGTACTGTTACCTTTTTGGTAACAGCCAAAACAGCCCCAAATGCCGCCCTCGCAGCTTGCATGCGCCTCTCAATTAGTCAAACAGCTCTATAGCGGGCTAATATGCGTCGACGTTAATGAACATATTTGCTGTTATGTCCATTGTTTTGCGAAAGTAATATGGCACTACAATAGCAACAGTACTCATATTTGGCATTTTTTCCCACTGGGCTTGGAAAGCGCTGAAGACCTACCGATGCCGGCAAGCAAACCACATCCTGGTGCAAGGGGGACAGGTTAATCTGCACCAACCTGGTGCAAAGTAACCTGTCCCCCTTGCACCAACCCCTTGGCAACCCCGGCAACGTCGACGTCTTGGAAACGACAGCGAGCGGGTCGCATTTGAGGCAAGGCGACGTGAAGCGATAGGGCGCTGACCTTTTGGTCGCGCCCTTGAAGTCGAACGTCAGATTGTCCTAATGCGGCCCGCGCAGCGTCGGCCGGTTACGGCGTTTGGTAAAACCGCGTAACTAAATCCGTTCCGCGATCTCGTGGATGAGGTAGTCGGTCTTTTCCCAGCCCAGGCACGGGTCGGTGATCGACTTGCCAAAGACGCCGCCGTCGACCGGCTGGTTGCCGTCCTCCAGGTAGGACTCGATCATAAAGCCCTTGACCAGCTTGGAGATGGACTCGTTGCGGCGGCAGCTGTCGAGCACCTCCTTGCAAATGCGATACTGCTCCAGCGGACGCTTGCCCGAGTTGTCGTGGTTGCAGTCGATGACCGCCGCCGGGTTGGCGTAACCGGCATGCTCGGTATAACGCTCGGCCAGGCGCTCCAGGTGCTCGTAGTGGTAATTGGGGTAGGTGCGACCGTCGAGACCAATGTAGCCGCGCATGACGGCGTGTGCGAGCGGGTTTCCGTCGCACTCAACCTCCCAGTTACGGAAGATGAAGCTCTGATGTGCCTGGGCGGCGTAGATGGAGTTGAGCATGACGGTGGTGGAACCGGCGGTGGGGTTCTTCATGCCGACGGGCACCGAAATGCCGCTCGACACCAAGCGATGCTCCTGGTTTTCGACCGAGCGCGCGCCGACGGCAACGTAGCTCAGCAGGTCGACGAGGTACTGGTAATTAGAGGGGTAGAGCATCTCGTCGGCGGTAAAGAAGCCAGTCTCCTCGATGACGCGCAGGTGCATGTGGCGGATGGCCTTAACGCCTTCGAGCAGGTCATCGGGCGCCTCGGGGTCGGGGTTGTGCAGCAGACCCTTGTAGCCGGTGCCCTTGGTGCGCGGCTTGTTGGTGTAGACGCGCGGAATGATGATGAGCTTGTCCTTGACCTCCTCGGCGACCTTGGCCAGTCGGTTCATGTACTCAAGCACCGAGTCCTCGCGGTCGGCAGAGCACGGGCCGATGATGAGCACCTTGCGCGCGTCCTCGCCGGTAAAGACCTTGGCGACCTCGGCGTCGAATGCCTGCTTTTTGGCGGTAAGCTCGGCGGAAAGCGGCATTTCCTCGCGGATCTCCATGGGAATCGGCAGCCTGCGTTTGAAATCCATGGCCATGCGGGGCCTCCTCAATCAAATAAGTCAAAGTGTGAATTGTCGAATGCTCGGCATTATCCGCTGTCGCACGCTAAAGTGCAAGCACGACCAACCAAAAAGGGAACGGATGACACGAGGACTTGCTTACCACGAGAGTGGATAATCTCCCGTTTTCGGCCTATGTCCGCGCCAAAAGCGGGAGATTATCCACTCTCGTCGAGCAAGCGTCCGAAAATCCTCGCTCGTGACCTACCAAAAAGGGACAGGTTTATTCTGGCAGGTTTTATCTGGGCAAACGCCAAAACCACCACAAAGGGGACAGGCACCTTTGTGGTGGTTTGCTCATGGCGGTCTTCTGGCGAAAACTAAGTGAGTAGACTTTTTGCGAAAGGCCAAGCACGCCCCAAAACGCCACAGCTCTGGCCTGCGGTTTTATTGAGCTTGTACCGCGATGTGCTCGGCAGGTTCCAAAAAGCCTACTCACTTGCATTTGGGGCGCGCCGGATAGGTGAAAATACCACCGCAGAAGAGGTACTTCTTTCGCGGTCTTTCGCGGCATCCTTTGCTACCACGGTTTCAATCGTCTCAATCTGTAACATGTAGAGGTAAAATCGCCGTTTTGCTGTTACAGATCAAGACGATCAACATAGTGCGAGTTGAATAGTCTCAATCTGAAACAGATGGAAACGTTATTACCAGCCAAGTGTTACAGATTGAGATAAACGCAGGAGCGGCAGCGTTAGATCAATCCTCCGCAAAGTAATTCGGAGAGAATCTGGTCCTAGGGTTATCTACCAGGTACGATATGTGCACTTATATTTCGTCTCAAACCCAGGCATTCCGTTCCCGCGTGGGCTTAACGCTGCACCTGTATAGAGGATCGTTTGCCCCGTACGAGAATAAGAGGTTTTGAAAGACAACCTCTTGTATGTCTGGTCGAAGCAATCAACATTCTCGCTCGGGTAGCTCGCGGTGGAGAACGATTTGTAGGTGTCCAAGACATCCGCCGTCACAAGACGACAAGGTGCAACAGAACCCGTATCTGGCTGCGCCGTCGCATAATTGGGAATTGCGCCCATCGACAGTGCAAGCATAAAACATGCGGCCAATGCCTTCGCCAAGTTCTTCGATATATGTCGTTTTATGGTTATCTTCCTCTCCTAGTTTTTGCTGTCGTTCGTCTTGAATAGCTGCGCGTACACATTACCGATCCATTTCGAATCACCTCCCATTTCTCGAGTAACGAAGTGCGAATCATCTCGTGTGAGCAAGACGGAGCCATCGCAGAGCGATTCGAGATTCCCGATAAGATGGGAAGAGATAATGACATGCGCTCCCCTACCTGCTTCATCTCTAAGAGCATTCGAAACGATTGCGACATGTCCCACATCAAGCGCATTCATGGGCTCATCCAAAAGGACGACTTCGCAATAGGACATATACGCCATCG
>OLPC01003044.1_pt1 | contig 11644 bp, 10 predicted proteins | sample 1672341 | NCBI WGS metagenome assembly OLPC01 (sample SAMEA3136673, study PRJEB25190) | human gut metagenome | reverse complement strand
AATATTATGATGACCAAATGCTTTACTATAGGTTAAAAGTTGATTTGCTGTAAACGATTCAATACGTTGATTATATTTATAAGTACGACCATTCACATTAGCAGCATCCCCATATAACTGATTCATGTGATCTGTACGGATTTGATTCATTAAATCATAACCAATGTTAGCAGTCGCTTTTAAACCATCAATAATATTAATGTTAATAGTACCACGGCCATTAAAATTGTCATTCAAAGTCTGATGCACATCCAACCCAGAATTAGCTGCAACATTTTGATTACTGAAACCGCCCATACGTGTACTGTATGTACCATCACCAAAATCATAAACAGTGTTGCCTTCTTCGTCATATATGCGATTTCCGTTTTATGTTCATACGCATATACAGGATAAATAGGAGCGATTTGCTGAGTGAACATAAAAGCATTAGAGTAATTAGACAAACTAGCATTTTGTGACTGGCCTGCATTTTTTTCCGCTCTTGCGTAAGCCAAATTACCATTGATATCAATAAACTTATTTACAGTATGATTAATATTGGCACGTGCTGAAATACGTTCAAAGTCAGTATGTCTTAAGATTCCTTCATCTTTCAAATATCCCAATGATAAAAAATGAGTTGTCTTAGCGTTACCACCTTGCAGACTCAAATTATATTCCTGACGCATACCATTATGTAATGCGGCATCAGCCCAATCGTCATTATGGCGTAGAGCCGCAGAACTAACTACGCCATCTGCTGAAACCATGGCATTATTAGCTACGCCGATGAATGGATTGTATCCAATGCTACCTATTAATTCTTCGGAAGCTTCTGCACCTGTAGATTGATTTTTTAAAGTATTCCAGGCTGTTAGTACGTATTCTCTTTGATCTTTCATGATATCATATTCTGGAACACCACGAGTATTTACTCCCCAGCGTGCATCAAGAGTAACTTTGGATTTATCTACCATACCTTTTTTAGTAGTAATCATCACAACACCATTTGCTGCACGTGAGCCATAAAGGGCTGCAGATGCAGCATCTTTTAATATAGACATACTTTCAATATCGGCAGGATTTAATGCATTAACCGACTCTTCGTCATAAGGCATACCATCAACTACGTATAAAGGAGCCGATGATGCGCTAAAAGAGCCAATACCACGGATTCTTATTTTAGCATTTTCTCCAGGCTGCCCACTGGTATTGATTACTTGTACACCTGCTGCTGCACCTTCCAAGGCTTTAGATACTGAAGAAACCTGCATTTTTGCTATTTTTTCTCCACTAACAGCAGTCGCTGATCCTGTAAAAGATGACTTTTTCGCAGTACCATAAGCAACAACCACTACATCGTCAAGCATCTCTGTATCAGATTTTAAAATGATGCTAACATTCTGTTTGATAGAAACCTCTTGACTAGCCATCCCGATAAAGGAAACTACCAAAGTCTTTGCGGAACTAATTATTTATGTAAATAATTGATAACCAGCATATGTATTACTGAATCTCTTATTCGTTTTCCTTGATTTAAGCCGTTTAAAGAGTATGATAATAATAATTTTCTACCTTTCTTCTACTGAAAAAAGAATTGACTTGCAGCATTCCTGTTCGTTGTTACTCTGTTCATAAAATACCTGAAGTACTAAGATTGATATTTCTCAACTTTTTAAATATTTCAAAACTTCCAAAGATTGTTTGCACTTTAGATTACAAAAGAAGATAGTAGGACATGAAGTAAATTAGCAAACTATTATTATCATTTTCTGATATAGAATTTTATATGCGCATATTATATGATACACATATATGAATTTTGCAGAAATTCAATAACCTTGATACCTATTTTCTACCCGGTTAGGCTGAGATGGAAATATTGTCACATTTTATTTCTTTTAGTTTATCGTATTGCAATCACAACAAAAAATTATCATGTTCACAAAACGATAAACTTTATTAAGAAGATAAGGCTATATTCACTTTTGAAAATGATTCTTCTTCATCTTTATAAGAGATAATGTATAGACAATAGAGTTAATTATCTTTTTTGACATTTTTTCAAGTCTCGTATAATTGTACTTCCCATAACTTCTCCATAAATTTGTGTTGTAGCAAGGTTTTTATGTCCTAATAATTTTTGCACGGTTGTTATATTAGCACCTTTATATATCAATAAAGTAGCATTAGTATGCCTTGCAGAATGGAATGAAAAGTGTTTGCTTATTTTTGCTAATTTGCCAATTCGTATCAGCTCTTTATTTACACTTGAGTTATTTTTAATTGAAAAAAACGAACTCCATTTTCCCTGGTATTTTTGTAATAAAGTTAAAGCCTTACCTTCAAACAGCAAGTTTAAAGGCAATTTCACTTCTGTACCTGTTTTGATCTCCACACCCATCTTCTGGATGAAGGAAACATCTTTATCGATTGCATCATCAGAGATACGGAATCCCGGGATCACATAACGGATCACGCCGCCGGCTTTCTCTTCTTTCTCAAATACTGTTACAGAAGCACCTGCTCTTGCAAGGAAGTATGCAGAAGCAATACCTGCAGGACCTGCACCTACAACAGCTACTTTCTTACCGTCTGCTGTGCCTGCTTTGATCTCACCGATCACTGTATCATATCCGTTTTGTGCTGCGATGAGCTTAGTGTTGCGGATATTTACAGGTTCTTCATAGAAGTTACGTGTACATTTGTACATACAGTTGTGCGCACAGAGAGTACCTGTGATAAATGGAAGTGCATTTTTCTCAAGGATAACTCTTAATGCCTGTGCATAATCGCCTTCTCCTGCCAGCTTCACATAGGTTGTGATATCCTGGTGGATCGGACATCCTTCTTCGCATGGAGCAAAGAAACAGTCAAGGAGCGGAACCTCTGAATCAGTTTTTCTCTTAGGAAGCGGTTTGATGCTCTTTACATGGTGAGCATCTTTTTTCGCATCCTCGGCCAGCTGCTCAAGTGCAGCTACATCAATGCCTTTCCATTCTTTCACACCGTCAGCCATTACTTTCTCTGCCATCTGGGTAAATCTCTGATATCCGCCCGGCTTCAGAAGTGTAGTTGCCACTGTTACAGGCCATACACCACATCCGACGATACGGTCGATATTATAGTAATCAGCACCGCCTGAATAAGCGATACGGAGTTTTCCGTCAAATTCCCGGGAAAGTCTGGCTGCAAGAGAAATGGATAACGGGAAAAGAGATTTTCCGGACATATACATTTCTTCGCTTGGAAGTTCATTTCTTGTAACATCTACAGGGAATGTATTGGTGATCTTCACACCAAACGCAAGGTTCAGTTCATCTGCAAGTGCCTGCAGTCTCTTAAACATCGGAATCGCATCTTCGTACTGTAAGTCATCTTTGAAATGGAAATCACCGAATACCATATAATCATATCCCATGTCATCCATGGTCTTTCTGGCAAATTCATATCCCAGGAGAGTCGGGTTACATTTGATAAATGTGTTCAAATGTTTCTCTTTAAACAGATGATTTGCAATGCTCTCAATCTCGTTTGGAGGACATCCATGGAGAGTAGAGATTGTTGCGGAATTACAGATATCAGACGGAATCGCCTCAATATCCTCTTTTGTAACTTTTTCAAATTTATCTACATTGTCCAATAACCACTGTTTACATTCTTTAAAGATTTCAGTATCTTTTGCTTCCATCATACTGTCAATGAAAGTATTAACCTTTGGCTCTTTGATCCCTGCAAGATCATATCCAACGGAAATATTGAACTGGAATCCGTCCTGTGCACCCAGATCAAATTCTTTGGCGATCACATGCAGGATAAACCATGCTTTAATATATTCTCCCATTGCCTGAGGAACATAAAGCTCTGTAGACCATTCACAGTTATATCCTTCATCATCTGCAAGGATACATGGTCTGTTGATACAGGCTGCAAGCTCTGCACCGTCCATCTTCTGAACTGTTTTCAGCTCAAAGAAACGTGCGCCTGCATAGTAAGAAGCAACAATGTTCTGTGTTAACTGTGTATGCGGTCCTGCAGCAGGTCCGATCGGTGTTTCCAGATTTCTCTCAAATATATTCAGCTTCCTGTCAGTTTCCGCTGCATAAGCTCTGTGCTGTCCGAAAACTGTTCCTTTTGTTTTCTTTTCTTCTAATACCCAGTTCATTAACTGTTCAAAGGGCATACAGGTCATGACTTCACTCATAATCCGATCCTCCATTATTTCATACGGTATGGCTTCTCTCCATCCGTTCTATATTTTATTTACATTTATTTTTTCCAGGCAGAAAACTTATCTTCTTTACAATTCTTTACAGATTAACCATTAATATCATCTGCAAGTTCTTTTGCAGCCTGACGGCAGTCTGCCATAACTTTTGCCTCGTCGCATACAAGGACTTCGCGGTCTTTCATCAGGACTTTACCGTTACATACAGTAGTCTGGACCATGCTTCCGTTTACACCAAACATCAGATGTCCGTTAATGTTGCTTTCATTCATTGGTGTCAGCGGATCATAATCGATCACGATCACGTCTGCTGCCGCACCCTCTTTCAGGACACCGAGCTGTTTCTTAAAGTATCTGTTTGCAATTTTTGCATTTCCTTCAAAAAGCATCTGTGGAACTTCTCCCCAGGCTGCGTTCGGGTCGCAGAGGCTGTGTTTGTGTAAAACATTTGCAACCTTCCAGGATTCCATCATATCATGAGTATATCCGTCTGTACCAAGACCTGTGAGGATTCCCTTCTGTACCATTCTCATGGTTGGAGGACATCCGCATGCATTACCCATGTTAGATTCCGGGTTATGTACAACCATGGTATCTGTATCTTTGATCAGATCCATTTCATGTTCATTCACATAGATACAGTGACCGAGTAAAGTCTTCGGTCCAAGGATGTTCCAGTCATGAAGACGGTCAACAATACGTTTGCCATGCTCTTTCAGACACTGATGGAGATCGTAAATGCCTTCTGCTACATGGATGTGATATCCAACACCTTCCGGTTTCAGTTCATTGCAGAGAGCCATTGTCTCATCAGAGATTGTAAAGGATGCATGCATACCCATCATTCCGGCGATCATATCACTGTCGTCTGCAAGTGCATGCTTGATAAAATTCACGTTCTCCATTACAGATTCTCTGGATTTCTCCATTCCGTCACGGTCAGAAATCTCGTAGCAGAGGCAGGTACGCACACCTAAATCTCTGGCTGCTTCTTCAATCGCACTGAGTGAACCTGTAATATGTCCAAAACTTGCATGATGGTCAAATACTGTTGTTACGCCATTTTTAATAGAGTCAATATAGGTTGCATATGCAGAAAGCTTCGTCTGCTCCAGTGTAAGATGTCGGTCTACTGTCCACCACAATCCGTCAAGGATATCCAGAAAGCCCTGCGGATTATATCCGTTAATGCTTAATCCTCGTGCGAAGGAGCTGTAAATATGCTCATGGGCATTAATAAATGCCGGCATGATAACTCCACCCTTCGCATCAACAAATTCGGCATCCGGATAAGCCTTCTTTACTTCTTCAGTTACCCCCACCATTACTATGGTGTTACCATCCATTGCAACAGCACCATTCTCAACAAATGGGTTGGATGCGTCCCGTGTGATCATTCTTCCATTACCAATTACCAGCATATAGTTCCTCCTTTTACTTGTTAAAAATCACCAATTCACTATTGCTTTTTACCTATTGTTTAGGAATTTTATACTAATACTCTAACATATTTCTTCACATAATGCAAGAGAGAATCACAAAATCTTTTTGGTTTTTCAAAATATTTTTAGTTTTCCGTTTTTTTCTCGAAGTTTCTTGTAGATGTGCGGAAATAAAAAAGAACGAAGCGTCCATTTTTAACAAATGAACAACTTCGTTCTTTTATATTGAAAATGATTTCATGACAGATTTTCAGATTTGTCAATATTTTATATTTCAGGATTTTCGTATATCCTCGCCAAACGTGTTGCTGATCACTCCGTGCCCGGCAAAACGCTGCACGATGTGAATCCTGATCAGCCTTCCATAATGGATGATTTTAATTTTAACTGCTTTCTTCCGTTCTTCCACATATTCTCATCCAGTTCAACCTCATAGCCACCACCATTTTTGACATGCCATTCATAAAACTGTTTTTGTATATCTGTATACTCTTCCATAATATTCATGATCGTGCCGCCATGAACCACCAAAGCCACCTCAGTTACGTGACTACGGATACAGCTAGTTACTACTTTTTCAAATCCCCTAAGGTTTCTGTTTCTAAATTCTTCTCTGCTCTCCCCTCCGGGAAACGGTAAAGTTCCATTGCTGTCTATCCATGCCTGATAATTCGGATTTCCATCCAGTTCTTTGTAATTCTTATTCTCAAATTCGCCAAAATCACATTCTGCCAGTTCTTCGATAATATGTACCGGTTTCTCCGGGAAAAGAATCTCAGCAGTCTGAACACAGCGTCTGAGCGGACTTACATAAATCTCCTGCACTTTCGGATAATCCATCTTTTTCAGGAATTCTATTCCCTCCTGACATAACGGTTCATCCGTTGTGCCAATATAACGGGCAAGTTTATTTCCTTCTGTCTTTCCGTGTCTAATCAGCCATAGTTTAATCATCTTTGATCACCGTCCCGATTCCACAGACTACCCTTGTCACCTTACGGCTGTATGCCGCCAGTTTTGTACACACACGGCCTACTGCTTCCCGGTATTTCCTGTCAAAGGCATCTACCGGTACTACTCCATATCCCACTTCCTGAGAGACAAGAATAACATCCGGGTTTTTAAGAATAATCTGCTCAGCAAGTTCTGATACATCTCTCTCTTTTTCCAGTTCTCTGCGGATATATTTCTGAAAATCCGTAACCCCCTGTGCTCTCATCAGTTCCTCTTCGGTTACTTTATCTCCATCCGCCCAGTTTAACAGAGGATATTCCTTTTTTGCATAAACAGTTTTTCCCTGATATGCACCGCCAATGATCATCTCCATATTTTCCACACTCTCCTTATCAATTCCTGCCAGATATTTCATATTCTGACTAAATCAGGTATATTTCCTGCTTTCCATTGCCGAATATCCACATGACTCAGAAATTTGTGATCACAGCAAGGATCACAGCCATTCCAACCTCACAGATACACAGGAAAAATCCCGATATATCCCCGGTCGTTCCGCCAAAATACTTCATTGCAATATGATGATAATATCCAAAGATCAGCAACGCTCCTGCAAAAGCTGCAATTCCCCATACCGGCTCGATCCAGATCATCAAAACTGCAAGAATCACCAGATAAACCACCAGTATATTTCTTGATATCACATCCGAAGAATTTCTTGAAAATTCTGCTACCGTACCATCAGCCTTTGCCTTTGGAAAAGTAATAACACCAATCCCTGAAAGGCATCTGGAAACCATAAAGCCCAGACTCAGAATCCCAATTGCTTTCATATTTTCCTCAATGCCAAATAACTGGCTGTATGCCCCATACCAGCAAACAAAATACACCGCAGCCGTAATAACAGCAAATGCCCCGGCATGGGAATCTTTAAGAATCTCCAGCCTTCTGCTTCTCTCCTGCCAGGAACTGAGCGCATCCGAAGTATCCAGCAGACCATCCACATGAATCCCGCCTGTCACGAACACAGGTGCAAGAACTAAAACCGCAGTCACAAAACCCGGCTGATACTCAAAACGCAGTCCCAGATATGCCACCAGCATCGTCAATGCACCGATTACTGTTCCAATAAATGGAAAAAAGCAAAACATATATTTCATGTTTTCCTTCGTCCAGTCCGCACGGGGCATGGGAATCTTTGAAAACATGGCAAAAGCTACCTTAAAATTATTCCATAGAGATTTCATTTGCACTTCCTCTTTTTCACACTATTTTTAATAGCACTTCTTATTTCTTATCATATTTATTATCATAAATATCTCTTCTACTTCTTCTGATACACTGGGATCCCATAAACAACTTCCACTACCTCATCCGCTCTCAGTGCGACAGCCTGATTGATCTTTCCGAGATATTCTAAGTAAGAAGCCATTTCTTTATCAAATACGACCGCATCTGAAAAAATCTCATTCGTCACGATCACCACATGTGCTGCCTGCCGGACCAGTTCATCAATTCCACTCATGATATCCTTTACTGTCTGTTCATGTGCTCCCTGCTCTTCAAACATCTCATTTGCCACCAGATTAGACATGCATTCCAGCAAGACCACACAGCCAGACGGCAGCTGCACATCTTTCAGTCCGGTATAGCATTCTATCGTCTCAAAGCCTTTTCCGGCACGCATTTTGCGGTGTCTCTCGATTCTTTTATGGCTTTCTTCATCAAACGGATGCATTGTTGCTATGTAAACCCTCTGTGCTTCCCCGAAAGCAAGCACCTTATCCTCCGCAAAAGCCGATTTCCCGCTTCCGCTTCCTCCGGTCACAATTGTCAACATTATTTCAGCTCCTCATACTGTTCCACATTGATATCTTCAAAAGTACTCATAGAATGATAAACAGCCGCCGCCAGATCAAGAATCGGGAATAAAGCTACCGCACCGGTTCCCTCACCAAGACACATATCCGCATAAAGAATCGCTTCTTTCTTCATATGCTCCAGAATCAGATGCGCAGCCGGCTCTTTCGATACATGAGATGCCAGGATATAGTCCCCTGCTGCCGGGCAAATCTGCATCGCGATCAATGCAGAAACGCAGGAAATAAATCCGTCCATTATAACCGGAACATGATAAACCGCTCCGCCAAGGAATACACCCGCCATTCCTGCGATATCCAGACCACCAACCTTCGCCAGGACATCGATTGCATCTGAAGGATCCGGCTGATTCAGCTCAATTGCTTTCCTGATTGCTGCGATTTTTCGTACCAGACCTTCACTTGTCAGCCCTGCGCCACGTCCAGTCATCTCTTCTACCGGCTGCTCCAACAATACAGAAGCCACCGCACTGCTGGTAGTCGTATTTCCGATTCCCATCTCTCCTGTTGCAAGAATCTTATACCCTTTATTTTTTAACTCTTCTACCATAGCAATTCCTGCTTCAATACCTTTTATGGCCTGTTCTCTTGTCATGGCAGGGCCTTTGGTCATATTCTGCGTACCATACGCAACCTTGTGATCTGTGCGTACTTTTGTATCAGTTACCATACCCATGTCTACCGGAAAAATCTCCGCATGATTCTGTTTACACATCACACCAACGGAGGTATCATATCTCAGGAAATTCTCTGCCACGATTGCAGTTACTTCCTGCCCTGTCTGAGTCACCCCTTCTTCTACCACACCATTGTCTGCGCACATAGCGACCAGACCTCTTTTAGAAAGGTCAATATCAGCATTCCCTGTAATTCCTGCAACCTGTGTCAACAGAGTTTCCAGTTTTCCAAGAGAATGTAATGGTTTCGCAATACTGTCCCATCTTTTCTGTGCAATAACCATAGCTTTCTGATCTAACGGTTCAATATTGGAAACAGCTTCCTGCAATGTCATGAGTTCTTCCCTCTCTTTCCTGTTGTAAATACAAAAAATTTACTAAATATGTAATTCAATATCAGCACGATAAACTGCGTCAGAAATTTACCGATCATATCATTTAGTCCCATTACTGACACAAGCAGCCAGACACCGCCAACCTCAATCACCATAGTCACTAATCTGGCGCTGATAAATTTACAAAATGGCTGAATATGATCTCTCAGAGTTTCACATTTATCCTGAAAAACAAATTTCGAATTTACCACATAGGCGAACAGAATCGCCAGTATGATAGAAATAATATTAGCAATATTGAGTTCCACATCAAGTTTTCTCAGAACAAAAAAGCTGACCAGATTCACCAGCGTAGTGCATCCGCCAAAAAAAACATAGCGGATTACGGAACTTTCATACATTTTTCTGATCCATTGTTTCATAACTGTTTTATTTCCTTCATTTTTATCATTTAAATATATTCATAGTTATATACCTGATCGTATGTTCAACTTGGTGGTACACCAGTTCAAACATATGGCACGATTGCAATATCTTTCGTTTGTAATGATTAATTATGTTCTCTTCCCTTTTTAATAACTTTGGAAATAATATATCGCGGTCTGCGCTTTACCTCTTCATAAATCTTGGAAATATAATATCCAATGATTCCAAGACTGATCATCATGGCACTGCCCACCAGAAGCAGAACCATCAGCAAAGTCGTATATCCCTCCACAGCGGAACCTGTAAAATACTGAACCAGTGAATAGATCATAAGAATCACAGAGCAGATAAAACAAAGCAAACCTGTGATCGTAACAAACTGCAGCGGAACTGTCGTAAATGCCACAATATTCGTAAACGCATACTTCAACAGTGCCCAGGGAGACCATTTGGAAACACCAGCTTCTCTTTCCTGCACTTCAAATTCTACACTTGTGGTCTTATATCCCACCCAGGAAGAAGTAGCACGAAAGAACATATTCCGCTCAGGCATTGACAGAATGCTGTCCACCGCCTTCCTGTCCATCATCTTAAAATCAGATGCGTCCTTCATATTAACTCTCGTAGCCTTTGACATAATATCATAGAAGAAGCCGGCACATTCTTTATGTAAAAAGCCTTCTTTTCCTCTGTCCGCTTTTATGCCCTCGATTACTTCATATCCATTTTGCCACAATCTGTACATCTCAATAAGCGTCTGGGGCGGATGCTGCAGATCACAGTCCATAACAGCAACTACATCGCCACTGGCCTGTGCCAGTCCTGCAAAAATCGCTGCCTCTTTTCCAAAATTTCTCGAAAAAAGTACACCTGTTACATTTGCGTCCTTTTCTCCTGCTTTCTGAATCTCTTCCCATGTCCGGTCACCGGAGCCATCGTTTACCACAACCAGTTCATAGGGAATCTCTGCCTTCGTAAGGACTTCCGCCAGCACACGACAGGTTTTTCCTACCATTAATTCTTCATTATATGCCGGAAGCACTACTGATAATTTACTCATGATGTCATTCCTCATTTTTAATTATAATCCGCTGCTGTTTACTTTGTCATCAGCAACATAACTATTGCAATTCCATTTCAAATTGCCTGTAGCAATAAAACTTTGAATCTAAACTACCTGTTCTATTATACACGACTTTACAGAAAAGTCCATTATTCCATTCTCAGCAACGTTTTTTTCTTCGAACGGCCACCAACATAAAATAAACCACTAAGCCAGCCAGACTGAGTGCCAGGCCTGCCTTTAAATATGGTGTACAATATGTCAATCGTATTTCATGGGAACCAGGTTCGAGTTCCAACGCCATAAACATGGTATTTGCCTTCTGAAGCTTTGTTTCTTTGCCATCCACATAAGCTGTAAATCCTTTACTGTACGGGACAGACAATACAAGAGCTTTCTTTTTGGAAATACTGATATTCCCTGCGATCTCATTTGTTCCCATTTTTACATTCTCGAGAGCTTCTTCACCCAGCTTCACAGTCTTTGCCTCAATCCCCTGTACCGGCTGGCTGACAACCCTTAATTTATCATAGGTATAAACACCTGTATTGGCAAAGGTGATTGTCATAGTACGAACCCCTGATCTGGAATATCCCATATTACAGAGAAAATCATGCCGTCCACTGTAGGCATTATACTTATCCGTAAAAATCTTTA
>OLPC01003035.1_pt1 | contig 11668 bp, 8 predicted proteins | sample 1672341 | NCBI WGS metagenome assembly OLPC01 (sample SAMEA3136673, study PRJEB25190) | human gut metagenome | reverse complement strand
TGCTGTCCGGAGAACGACCGGACAGCATCCGGGAGGTATCGTTGTTCTTCCGGTGGGTGAGGAGATTAATACGTTTACTCCGGTACAGCATCCGGCAAACGATATGACGACTGCAACGGTTACGACTCATTTTGATTACCATTCCATCGACCATAACTTATTAAAACTGGACATTCTCGGACACGATGATCCGACCATGATCCGTATGTTACAGGACTTGACAGGACTTGATCCACAGACGATCCCTCTGGATGATCAGACAGTCATGTCGCTGTTTATGAATACCTCTGCATTGGGAGTAGAACCGGAAGACATCAACGGTATTCCCCTGGGATGTTTAGGAATCCCGGAGTTTGGAACAGATTTTGCGATGCAGATGGTTATTGATGCGAAACCGACCGAATTTTCGGATCTGATCCGAATTTCAGGACTTTCGCATGGTACGGATGTGTGGTTGGGAAATGCACAGACTTTAATTGAGCAGGGGATTGCAACGATTTCTACTGCAATCTGTACCCGTGATGATATTATGATTTATCTGATCAGTATGGGACTTGACAGTGAGCAGTCTTTTACCATTATGGAGTCTGTTCGAAAAGGTAAGGGATTAAAGGAAGAATGGAAGGAAGAGATGCGGGCACATAATGTACCGGAATGGTATATTGATTCGTGTTTAAAGATCAAGTATATGTTCCCGAAAGCACATGCGGCTGCCTACGTTATGATGGCGTGGCGTATTGCATACTGTAAAGTTTTTTATCCACTCGCCTATTATGCAGCATATTTTTCCATTCGTGCGACCGGTTTCAACTATGAGATCATGTGTCAGGGAAAAGAGCGTCTGGAATATTTTTATAAAGATTACACGAGAAGAAAAGATTCTCTTTCCAAAAAAGAGCAGGATGTCTACCGTGATATGCGGATCGTGCAGGAGATGTATGCGAGAGGCTTTGATTTCACGCCAATTGATATTTACCGTGCATTGCCGGACCGTTTCCAGATCATCGACGGAAAGCTTATGCCGGCGTTAAATACCATTGAAGGTATGGGTGACAATGCTGCAATTGCGGTTGCGGAGGCAGCAAAAGACGGAAAATTCTTATCCAAAGATGATTTCCGCCAGAGAACCAAGGTGACGAAATCTACCATTGATCTTATGGCAGATCTTGGACTGCTGGGCGATATGCCGGAGTCCAATCAGTTGTCGTTATTTGATTTTGCATAAATATTTGTTTTGCGGGATAAAGAAACGCCAGGAAAAAATGAAGTTTCCTGACGTTTCTTTTTTTGTAAAAAATTGCATTGTAACAACGCCTGCTTACGGATTGAAAATCTGTACATTGCCCGGGGCAGCAACAGATGTATAATAAGGGGTTTTGGTCGTAAAATCTTTAAAATAGACATAAGTGGAAGTTACATTAATGGCAGTGTAGTTGCCTTCTTTTAATTCCTGATAATTGCTTCCATCTGTATTAATACAACAGATGGCCGGATTTGTCTTATCATTTTTCTGAAAAAAGATTTTATCGCCTGTGACATTATAGCAGTCGACACGGCAGTCCGTGACCAGCGTTTTTTCACCATTTGTCAGATCGACTTTGGCAATGCGGTAATCGTTTTCACAGTCCATAAAATAAAGATTGTTTCCGTCTTTCACCGGCATCCAGCAGTTCCCCTCATAGATGACTTTTGCGTGGTCATTGGAAGTGTCCATCTCATAGATATTATGATTGTCTGTCAGTCCGTTATAATAAATATATTGTCCATCGGTACTTGCGGTAAAGTAGGACTGTTTTTCTACCTGCTCTTTTTCCTTGCCATCAATTTTGACTTTGTACAGCGTGGTTGCATCAGTGGTATCATAATGCAGATAGTACAGATAATTTCCAACCAGGGAAGCATACATACACGGATCATCATCTAAAATTTCAGGTTTTCCTTTTCCGTCAATGTCCAGCCGGCATAAGCTGTTGGTATTGACCGGGAGGAAGGAAAACGAATCAGCGCTTTTTCCCTTAAGTTTACAGTAATAAATGTAGTGGTCATCCACGTTGATGTAGCTGACACTCTGATCCTCTAACTTTTTGATGTTTGTGCCGTCCGGGTTCATGGAGTACAGACAGTAGTTGTCGGCAGGGTTGGCAAAGTAGACAATACCATCTTTTTCACAGAAATATCCTTCGTTATACAGATTTCCCGCAGTGTTGCCGTTGACATAACCGTCATTATACCGAATGCGGTTTATGTACCGGTAGAGGAAAACACACCCGGCAGCAAGAAGGATCACCAACACAAAAAGCAGCCATTTCCAGATTTTTTTCATAAGTAAATCACCTCTTTGATTTATAATCTTTATCTATAAAAAGTATAGCATTTCTGTATACCATGACGCAAGTGTTCTCTTGCAAGCAAACTGTGAATGTAATATATTATAAATAATAAATGGAAAGGCTTGGATTTTTTATGAGAGATTTATTGGAACTAAGAGATGAGATCGATCAGATCGACAGTCAGATCGTGGATCTGTATGAACGCAGAATGGCAATTTCAGAGGAAGTTGCTGAATATAAAATTGCTGTGGAAAAGAAAGTATTTGACAAGCAGCGTGAGGTTTCCAAGTTGGAAACATTGAGCAGAAAAGGAACTACGCCATTTTTAAAACATGGTATCCGTGAACTGTTCGAGCAGATCATGTCCATGAGCCGGAAGCGTCAGTATCAGCTTCTGACAGAACATGGACAGACGGAAAAAACCGATTTTAAAGAAGTAGATCATCTGAATTACAAAAATGCTAAAATCGTATTTCAGGGAACGGAGGGCGCGTATTCCCAGCTTGCGCTGAATGAGTATTTCGGGGAGAATGCAGACAGTTATCATGTGGATACGTGGCGGGATGCGATGGAAGCCATCCAAAACGGAGAGGCCGATTACGCTGTATTCCCAATTGAGAATTCATCCGCCGGAATCGTTTCCGAGAACTATGATCTTATGGTGGAATACAATAATTATATCGTGGGAGAGCAGATCATCCGTATCGACCATGCTCTTTTAGGTCTGCCGGAAGCAGACATGGACGATATCACCGACATTTATTCCCACCCTCAGGCGCTGATGCAGTGCTCAAAATACCTTGAGAGCCACAGAGACTGGGAAAAACACAGTCTGAAAAATACGGCAATGTCTGCCCAGAAGATCAAAGAGGATGGAAAAAAGAACAAGGCAGCGATCGCAAGCACCCTGACTGCGGATATTTACGGTTTGAAAGTGCTGGATGAGGCAATCCAGAACAATAAAAATAATTATACAAAGTTTATCATTGTGGCAAACAAGAAGATTTTTGAATCGAGAGCCAATAAGATCAGTATCTCTTTTGAAGTTCCGCATGAGAGCGGTTCACTGTACCATAAGCTATCCCATTTTATCTACAACGGAATCAACATGAACAAGATTGAGTCCAGACCGGTGCAGGGAAAAGCGTGGGAGTACCGTTTCTTTGTTGACATTGAGGGAAATCTCAATGATGCAGCCGTACAGAATGCGCTGCGGGGGCTGACAGAAGAGACAATCCGTTTGAAAATACTTGGCAATTATGTGAGTGCAGAAGGGAATGAATAAACTGATGAAAAGTCCAAAGAATTTGATTTTATATAAAGATTTTGAAAATGGTAACTTATTTTATAACATGACCTGGATCATGGAGAATTACGAAAATGAATATTATAACAAAGAGGACGTGGAGTCTCTTTTGTATGAGAGCCTGAATCAGTTAATGGAACTGGCAGTGAGTCATGGCTTTGAGGGAAACCTGTGGCACAGTTTTCTGGCATTTATTCTTGTAAATAATGAGAATGCTTACAGTAAAGCCTGTGAGATCCGCGGAGAAGTGGAGGGATCCATCAATCAGATCGTATTGCATGACTTTGAAATCATCAAATCGCTGTTTGATTTCGATTTTGGAAAGCTTGCCTCTTATTTTGAGATGGACTGTATCGATGCTATCACCGATTACCAGAGCATGACAGGGAGCGGAAAGATTTTTAACAAGAGGATCAAGGAGCGCATCAATGAGTTGAAGTTAAAGCTGGAAGCTTCCTCAAATGTTTCTGAATTTAAAGATGCAGTGACGGCTTTTTATAAAGATTTTGGCGTTGGTAAACTCGGACTTCACAAGGCATTCCGCATTCAGCACAGGGAAAAGGAAGAGGTGGAGATCGTGCCGATCACAAATATTGCCCATGTGAAATTAGACGATCTGGTCGGCTATGAGCTTGCAAAACAGAAACTCATCGACAATACGGAAGCATTTGTCAACGGAAAGCAGGCAAATAACTGCCTGTTATATGGGGATGCCGGAACCGGAAAATCCACCAGTATCAAAGCCATTGCAAACCAGTACTATGACAGAGGCTTACGTCTGATCGAAGTGTACAAGCACCAGTTCTGTGATCTGAATGATGTCATCGCACAGATCAAAAACCGCAATTACAAGTTCATTATTTACATGGACGATCTCTCTTTTGAAGAGTTTGAGATCGAATATAAATATCTGAAGGCAGTGATCGAGGGCGGTCTTGAGAAAAAACCGGACAACGTACTGATCTATGCAACCTCCAACAGACGCCACCTGATCCGTGAAACATTTTCGGATAAAGAGGAAGTGCGTGAGGATATGCATACTTCCGATACTGTACAGGAAAAATTATCCCTGTATGCAAGATTTGGTGTTTCCATCTACTTTGGCGCACCGAATAAGAAGGAATTCCAGAATATTGTCAAAGTACTTGCAGAAAAATATCAGGTTTCCATGGATGAGGACACTTTGCTTGCTGAGGCCAATAAATGGGAGCTTTCCCACGGCGGATTATCCGGCAGGACAGCGCAGCAATTTATCAACTATTTACTTGGAAAAGAATAAAAAATTGGTATAATAGAGATATACAAAAGAAATGAGGAGGCAGACATCTGGTGATCCATACATTCGCAGCAATTTATATCGGTTCTTATGAAGTAAGTATTAAAATATTTGAGATTTCAGGAAAGAAGAAAATACGTGACATTGATTATATCCGGAGCAGGATTGAGCTCGGAAGAGATGCATATTCCAAGGGAAGTATCGGATATGAACTTGTGGAGGCGCTGTGTGATACGCTTGCCGAGTACAAAAAGATCATGGACGGCTACCGGGTGGACAGTTACGAAGCGTATGCTGCCGCAGCCTTGAGAAACGCTGAAAATGAACTTTTTATCTTAGACCAGATCCGCATCCGGACAGGACTTCTCGTAAAAGTTTTAAGTAACTCTGAGCATCGCTTTATCAGTTATAAATCGGTTGCCATGCGGGAAGATTTTGAGCGTATGATCCAGAAAGGTGCAGCAGTTGTGGATGCCGGAGGCGGCGGTATGCAGATCACGGTATTCTCAAAGGGAAAAGTAGTCACAACACAGCATCTGGCACTCGGCACCATGCGTATGCGGGAACAGCTTGCAAGAAAAAGTAACAATCTGGCACAGTATGAACTTCAGGTAGAAGAACTTGTTGACAAGGAACTTGAAGTTTTTAAAGCTATGTATCTTCAGGAGACGAAGATCAAATACCTGATCATCATCGGTGATTATATATCAGAGATCAGCAGAAAAGTAGAAAAAAACAAGGAAGACAATACCATAGAGGCAGCAAAGTTCTTAAAGTACATCAGAAAGCTGGATGAGAAGACATTAGAGGAAATCTCAGAGGAATTGAACCTTTCGAATGAGAGTGATGCGCTTGTCATTCCATATATGATGATCTTTAAATGCATGGCAGAGAGCATCGGCGCAGAGAGTCTCTGGGCACCGGGAACGAATGTCAGCGATGGTATCGCATTCCACTATGCACAGAAGAATAATATGATCCGGGTGGAACATGATTTTGAGGCGGATGTCTTATCTGCCGCAAGAAATCTTTCCGAGCGTTACATGAGTTACACCCCACATATTGATGCACTGACGCAGATGGCAACCCTTATTTTTGATACGATGAAAAAAGTACATGGACTTGGCAGAAGAGAACGGCTGCTTTTGCAGGTGGCTGCCATTTTACATGACTGCGGAAAATATATCAGTTTTGCCAACGGTCCGTCCTGCTCCTATGATATTATTATGGCTTCCGAGATCATCGGACTGACACACAAAGAGCGTGAGATCATTGCAAACACAGTATTATATAATACATGGCCGCTTCCTGACTATGAAGATCTCGCAGATAAACTGGATCATGACAGTTATCTGACCGTTGCAAAACTTTCTGCAATCCTTCGTGTATCCAATGCAATGGACCGGAGCCACAAGCAGAAGTTTAAGAATGTGAAGGCGGCGGTCAAGGGAAGAGAGCTTGTGATCACAATTGAGACAATGGATGATATTGCTTTGGAAAAAGCACTGTTTGATGCCAAAACGTCATATTTTGAAAATATATTCAGCATAAAGCCGGTGATCAAAGAGAAGAGAGTCTACGGCTGACAGTCAACCAATGGAAAGGCTAGGTTTATCTTATGGAGAAAGAACAGGATTTTAAAAAACCGGAATATTACGAAAACAGGGAATTAAGCTGGCTGAAATTTAACCACCGCGTATTAAACGAAGCGAGAGATAAATCCATTCCGCTTCTGGAGCGATTAAAGTTTGTCAGTATCACTTCGTCAAATCTGGACGAATTTTTTATGGTGCGTGTCGCTTCCCTGAAGGATATGGTACACGCTAATTATAAGAAAAAAGACATTGCCGGAATGTCAGCATCAGAACAGTTAGAGAAGATCAATGAGCGCACAAGAGAGCTTGTCACACTTCAGTACAATACCTATAACCGTTCTCTTGTACCGCTTATGCACCAGCATGGGATCGTTGTGATAGATGCGTTTGAAGATCTGAGTGAGTCACAGGCTGCGTTTGTGGACCGCTATTTTGAAGACAATGTATATCCGGTACTCACCCCGATGGCGGTGGATGCCTCAAGACCATTTCCACTGATCCGGAACAAGACATTGAACATTGCAGCACTTCTTTCCAAGAAAAAAGGAAAAGCAGAAAAAGAGGAAATTGAATTTGCAACCGTCCAGGTTCCAAGCGTGTTGCCACGCCTGGTACATATCCCTTCGGAAGATGGAAATGAAAAGACCTTCATTTTATTGGAGCAGGTCATTGAGCGGAATATTGATAAACTGTTTTTAAACTACGATGTACTCTGCGCATATCCTTACCGTGTTATGCGAAATGCCGATCTGTCGATTGATGAGGATGAAGCGGCGGACCTGCTAAAAGAGATTCAGAAACAGTTAAAAATGCGTCAGTGGGGCGAGGTTATCCGTCTGGAAGTAGAAGATGGCATTGACAAAAAGTTGTTAAACTTCTTAAAAGATGAATTAAAAGTGGCAGAACAGGATATTTTTCAGATCAACGGACCAATTGATTTCACATTTCTGATGAAAATGTATGGATTAGAAGGCTGTGACGATCTGCGGAATGAGCCTTACACGCCACAGCGCGTGCCGGAGATCGTACCGGGGGAAAATATTTTTGATGAGATCCGAAAAGGAGATATCCTTTTGCATCATCCATACCAGACGTTTGATCCGGTGGTTGATTTTATACGTCAGGCATCTGTGGATCCGGATGTACTTGCCATCAAACAGACGCTTTACCGTGTCAGCGGCAATTCACCAATTATTGCTTCATTGGCACAGGCGGCTGAAAACGGCAAGCAGGTTTCTGTTTTAGTGGAGTTAAAAGCCCGGTTTGATGAGGAAAACAACATTGTCTGGGCAAAAAAATTAGAGCAGGCTGGCTGCCATGTTATCTATGGTCTGGTTGGACTGAAAACCCACAGCAAAATAGCGCTGGTTGTCCGGAGGGAGGAAGATGGTATCCGTCGTTATGTGCATCTTGGAACCGGTAACTACAACGACTCCACAGCAAAGTTATATACAGACTGTGGTATTTTTACCTGTGACGGTGCGATCGGAGAGGATGCAACTGCCGTATTCAATATGTTGTCCGGCTACTCCGAACCATTGTCGTGGAATGAACTTGCGGTTGCACCGATCTGGCTTCGCACGAAGTTCACAAAGCTGATCCGCCGTGAGACGAAGCATGCAAAAGAGGGAAAACCTGCAAAGATCATTGCAAAAATGAATTCGCTCTGTGATCCGGGAATCATTGAATCCCTTTATGAAGCGTCTGCAGCAGGCGTTAAGATCCAGCTGATCGTCCGTGGAATCTGCTGCTTAAAAGTCGGGATCTCAGGGGTGAGCGAGAATATTGAAGTCCGTTCGATCGTTGGAAATTTCCTGGAGCACAGCCGGATCTTCTATTTCTTCAATGATGGAGAAGAAGAACTTTACATGGGAAGTGCCGACTGGATGCCGCGTAACTTAGACAGACGAGTGGAGATTTTATTCCCGGTATTAGATGATGAACTGAAAAAACGTGTCAGACATATTCTGGATGTGGAACTGGCAGACACTTTAAAGGCACATGTGCTGCATGCTGACGGCAATTACGAGAAGGTAGACAGACGCGGAAAGATTGCGTTGTCATCTCAGGATGTTTTCTGCAGGGAGGCAATGGAAGCTGTTCCAAAACCATCTCATGGATATCAGGGAAGAGTGTTTATCCCGGCAGAACCTGTAGAATAAATAGCAGTACGGAAAGAGCAGTTATTGTGTGAGGGAGGATGGCTATGAATAATAAAATTTTATTTGCGGATCTGGATCGTACATTATTGTGTGATGATAAGTCGATTTCTGAAAAGAACCGGGCTGCAATACAGAAAATGTTAGAGCGTGGACACTATTTTGTTCTGGCAACCGGACGACCGGTAGAGTCGGGCAGGATTGTTGCAAAGGATCTTGGACTGACCAGTCCGGGATGCTATATGATCGCCTTTAACGGGGCAGTGATCTATGACTGTGCGGCAGACCGTGTGCTTTATAAAAGTGCACTTCCAATTGAGGTTGCGCAGGAGATTTTTGACCGGGCGCATAAAGCCGGCATCTATGCGCAGACCTACAATACCGTAGACATTGTGACAAAACGACACACAAAAGAATTGGATTATTATGTGGAGCGTTCTCATATGACCTACAAACTCACAAGAAGAATTTCGGATTGTCTGGATTCGGAACCTCAGAAAGTCATTCTGATCCATCTGGAGGATGATGAAAAATTAAAACGTTTCCAGAAAGCAAATGCTGTCTGGGCGAAAGGAAAATGCAACTCCTTTTTCTCCTGTAAAGAGTATCTGGAGTATTGTCCGGTCGACACGGACAAAGGAACCGGCGCACAGTATCTGGTGAAATTGTTAAATATTCCACATACCAGCACGGTTGCGATTGGAGATGAGCAGAACGACATTCCGATGATCCAATCCGCACATATTGGCATTGCTATGAAGAACGGGATCGATGATATCAAGAAAGCCGCTGATTATGTTACGGAAAATGATAACAATCATGATGCGATCGCGGAAGTGATCGAGAAGTTTATTTTATAAAAAAAGAGAAGCTTACCGTTGATATGTAAGCTTCCTTTTTTATCTGCCGGCTTTTATCGTTTCTAAAACAGAGTAAGGAATATACAGATGTCCCCGTCCTCTGCCAAGAGCGATATCCGGTTTGTTTGAGCCGTGGAAATCAGAGCCGCCGCTGATAAGCAGTCCGTTTTCCCTTGCAAGACGTTTCATCTGCTGTTCTTCTCCGGTGGTGTAGGTGGAGTAGATTGCTTCTAACCCGTCAAGTCCCGCCGGTTTCAGCTCGTCGATCATTTTCTGGAGATTGGTGTTACTCAGACCGTAGAGCAGAGGGTGAGCTAAAATGGCAGTACCACCGGCTTCTTTGATGAGACGCACGGCATCGGTGGATGCAACTTTCAACCTGCCGACATAGCATTTGCAGTGATCGCCGATATAACGGTCGAAGGCTTCGCGGACACTCTTGATCTGGCCATGTTCATACAGGAAACGTGCAATGTTGGCGCGTGTAATAACGCAGTCCGGATTTTCAGCCACCAGTTCTTCCATCGTAATGGAAAGCCCTTCCTTCTGAAGTGCCTCCACCATAAGTGCATTGCGCTCACTGCGGCATTTCCGGTATTCGGTTGTCTTTTTCAGAAGCTGCTCATTTTCGATATCAATATATAACCCTACGATATGGACTTCTTTTCCGTGATAATCGGTGGAGAGTTCAATGCCCGGTATTAGTTCAATCCCGGCAGAAGTTGCGCAGGGCATTGCTTTGCTGACACCTGAGCAGGTGTCGTGGTCGGTGAGTGCAAACGCAGACAGACCGGTGCGTTTTGCTTCAGTTACCAGTTCTGTGGGTGTAAAAGTTCCATCGGATTCGGTGGAATGTACATGTAAGTCGACAATTCTGTGATCCATAGTTTATGCCTTTCTTTTATAATTTCCCTGTGAATGATGAGTATCGTTTTAACTACAAAATTGACGTATTTTTTATTATCATTTTATTTACTGATATTTTGAAAAGTGATAAAATAATATATATCATATCGTTTGGTATAAGAAGAGTGTACTAAACAATAAAAAAATTTGCAAATAATTATGGATGAATGCTGAAAGGGGGACAAATTTGAAAAAATTTATTTTTGGTATAATTTTATCTGTCATTGGATTTATCTATTCATTTACCTGTTTTGTATACGCAGTTATAAATCCGTGTACTGTAAATGATCGAAGTGGTTTCATGATATCTCTTAGGGCAAATAATGTATTGATTCCGTTTTTGATTTCTACTTTTATTCTTATGATCGGTATACTGATTTGTGGATATGAGGCATATAGGAAAAAGTAAAAGATACAGAAAAAATTTACAAACTGTAAAAAATATACTTGACGAAACAAGTGTGTGTATGTTATATTATCAGAGTTGTTGAAAACAAAGTAGAGTATCCACTCTCACCGGAGCACAAATTTACAGTGTCTCATGGTCTAATACCTCAAACATCGCATATGCGTATTTGATTGATTGTGGATAGTCTGCCTATCCACTTTTTTTATGTGGAAGCATGAAAAATTATTTTGGAGGTGCAATACCATTAGCGAGTTAATGATTAATGAACAGATCAGAGACAAAGAAATTCGTCTGATCGGAGAAAACGGAGAACAGCTTGGCATTATGTCAGCGAGAGAAGCTATGAAGCTTGCTGAGGAAGCAGAACTTGACTTAGTTAAAATCGCTCCAACTGCAAAACCACCTGTCTGCAAGATTATCGATTACGGTAAGTATCGTTATGAACTGGCAAGAAAAGAAAAAGAAGCCAAAAAGAAACAGAAAGTGGTTGAGCTGAAAGAGATTCGCTTGTCACCGAATATTGATTTAAATGATCTGAATACCAAAATGAACGCTGCAAAGAAGTTTTTATCCAAGGGAGATAAAGTGAAAATCACTTTGAGATTCCGCGGACGTGAAATGGCTCATATGAATGCAAGCAAACACATTCTTGACGATTTCGCAGAAAGCTTATCTGACACAGCAGTAGTGGAAAAAGCACCAAAAGTTGAAGGAAGAAGTATCAGCATGGTGTTGGCAGAAAAGAAATAATTATTTTAAGGAGGAATCTATCATGCCAAAAATGAAAACAAGCAGAGCAGCTGCAAAACGTTTCAAAGTTACAGGAA
>OLPC01003025.1_pt1 | contig 11694 bp, 9 predicted proteins | sample 1672341 | NCBI WGS metagenome assembly OLPC01 (sample SAMEA3136673, study PRJEB25190) | human gut metagenome | reverse complement strand
ACGTGCTGGAGCGGATGGACGAGCAGCTGTACAACGAGTACCGCGGCATCATGGCCATGCTCAAGCAGACCATCGAGGACGTGCACAAGTTCCAGGACGAGGAGACCGGCATGTTCTGGCAGGTGATGGACCACCCCGGCGTGGAGGGCAACTATCTGGAGACCAGCGGCACTGCCCTGTTTGCCTACGCGGTGCTCAAGGGCGTGCGCCTGGGCTACCTGCCCAAACGGATGGCTGCCTGGGCCGAGAAAGCCTTTTACGGCACCTGCGACAAGTACCTGTCCAAGAATCCCGACGGCAGCCTGCAGCTGGGCGGCATCTGCCTGGTGGCCGGTCTGGGCGGCAAGGACCACCGCGACGGTTCTCTGGCCTACTACTTCAGCGAGCCGGTGGTGTGCAACGACGCCAAGGGCGTCGGCCCGCTGGTGCTGGCCTACACCGAAATGATTGCCCGCAAGAACTGATCCTTCTGCGCGGCATTCCCTGTTTTTTTCCTGCGGCGTCTGCTTTTTGCGGACGCCGCTTTTTTGCGCAAAAAGGGGACGGGCAGCGTCCTGCGCTGCCCGTCCCCGGTTTTTTTATAAAGCCTTACTGTGCCTTTGCCAGAGCCTGTGCCACAGCCTCACGGAAGCCGTCGGAGGTCATGGTAGCGCCGGAAGCGCCGTCGATCTCTGCGCTGTTGGCAGCAATGGCGTTCTGGATCAGCTTGTCCAGAGCCGGTGCGCCGATGTCAGAGGACTCGGCGTGGGAGTTGACCACGATGTCCGAGATCTTGCCGTCGGTGATGGTCACGGTCACTTCCATGTCGCCGCCGGTGCCGTTCTCCAGAGACATGCGGTTGTACTTGCCGTAGTCTGCATCAAAGATGGACCATGCAACGTTGCCGGTCTGGTGCATGACATTCATGCTCTTGCCCTGCACCCAGGTGCCCTCGTTCATGAAACGGTGGCCTTATGCTGCGCCGCCTGCAGGAGTACGACCAGGCCCACAGCACCGCCCTGCTGCACACCCTGTGCGTCTACCTGCTGCAGGAGCAGAACCTCCATGCCACGGCCCGGCAGCTTTTCATCCACCGCAATACGCTGGTGTACCGGCTGCAGCGCATCCGCACCCTGCTGCAGCTGGATTTGGATGACGCCGCCGTGCGCAATGTCCTGCGCACCGGCTGCATCCTGCTGGAATACTATCAGGGTGCCTTCTGATTTTTCGCACAAAACAAGCCCCGGCACAGTCTGCATTCCACACTGTGCCGGGGCTTCATTGGTTTGTTTTCGTTACAGGGTCTCTACGCGGTCAAACAGGGAGCCTGCGGTCTCCACCGCGTCCCTGCTGCCAAAGGTCACCTTCACACCGGCAGCCATGGCATCGGCCAGACCGGCGGCCTGCTCTTTGAGCAGAGCTGCGTCCACGGCACACAGAGTCTTGCGGTCGGCAGCCTTCATTGCTTCGGTGATGCCGCAGAAATACTGCCGGTCCAGCTCCCGTGCCTCGGCGCGGGGCTTGCGGGGCGTGTCCAGCTTGGCCACGGCACCCACGATCAGGTCGTTCAGGTCCTTTTCGGTGTAATCGCGGGCGGCCAGCTCCGCCGGGCCCTTGGCAAAGGTGTCGTAGCTCTCGGTCAGGTGGGGGTCCCGGTAGGTGTACAGGTACTCCACGCCGTCCGACGACAGCATGCCGGTGCCGTAGGCGCCGCCCACCTCGCGGATGTTGTGCCACAGGTATTCGTAGCTCATCACGCGGGCCAGCACCTTGCGGTCGCTGCGGCGCTCCATGGGCCACACCTGCACCGCGTAGTTCACGCCGCCGTCAATAATAAAGGCCTCGTTCACCGGCGGGGTCAGCGGCTCCACATAGGGCTGCGCCGCGTCGCGCTCCTGCGCCGCAAACCGGCTGCCCGGCAGCAGGGTGCGCAAGGTGTCCAGCGCCTGCTCCGAGCCGTGCAGGCTCACGGTGAGCTGGGCGTGCTGCAGCACCTGGGCCCGCAGGGTTTCCAGCTTTGCGCCAAGGCCTGCCCAGTCGGCCTTTTCCAGCAGATCGCACAGGAAGCGATAATAGCTTACGCCGCTGCATCGCTCGCTGGCCGCGTTCTCCACATTGTAGTGGGCACTGGCACGGACCGCCGCATAGGCGTTGCCCTGCTGGATGAACTGCTGTTCCATGTTCAGTTTCTGCTGGCTCAGCACCCGGGCAAAGGCGGCTTCCGCCGCCGGGCCGGTGAGCTGCGTGTCATACAGCCACTCGCCGCCCAGCTCCACGGCCTTTTGCAGGCTGCGTTCCAGCAGGCTCAGGCTCATGGTCAGTTTGGCATGGCAGGGTGCGCCCTCCTGCCGGCCGGTCCAGAAGTCCAGCAGTACGCGGCTGTCGCCCAGCCAGGTGCTGCGCAGGGTGTTCAGCTGCTGGGCCGTGTGGGTCGGCGTGTCCAGCTCGTCCAGCACATCGGTGAGCAGGTCCAGATACGGCAGGTCCTCCGGGGCCACATGGCCCAGGTCATAGTAGAAATTCAGGTACAGGCTGCCCGCCGAGGGGTGGCGCAGCACCGTGGCACCGGCCACCTGCTCGGTCTGCCCGGCCGCGCTGGGGGCACCTTCGCCCAGGTCGGCCACGGTCAGCGGATGATCCAGCACCAGTTTGGCGTCGGTGCGGGCCGGGGCCTGTGTCCCTTCCTGCTTCTTGGGCAGGGTGGGCACCTGCAGCACCTGCACCGGAGCCGGGGCAAACAGGCTGCGCAGCAGCTCGTCGAACCAGCCGTCCGCCATCTTGCTGCGCAGGGAGGCAAACAGCTTATCCGTGTGCAGCAGCAGGGCGGGGTCCCCGGTGTGCAGCCAGCCCGTGGAAGCGTTGATGGCGTCCAGCACGCCGTCCGGCAGGCTGCCCGGCCGCTCCAGCGAGGCAAACTCTGCCGAATTCAGCGAGGCCAGCAGCAGCTCCTGCGGGATGCCCCGGGCCAGTACGTCATCCACTGCCTTGCGCACCGCCGGGGCAAACTTGCGGGCGCTCTCTTCGGTGGCACCCCGCAGCACCAGCTCCAGCGTGGGTTGCAGGGTGCTGTCATCAAAGCCCATGTCGATGTCCGCACCCAGCTTTTCGGCCAGCAGGGCCGCTTTCAGGGGCGAATTGTTGGTGCCCAGCAGCGCGTCCAGCAGGATCTCCACGCCCAGCTGCCGTTCCCGGTCCGCAAAGGCACCGGTGTACCAGGCCAGTGCGCACTGCACCTCGTCCGGCTCCGGATTCTCGGTGTAATAGGGCAGCTCCACGCAGGTGCCCGGCTGCTCGTCCTGCACCGTCAGGCGGGGGCGAGTGGTGGTCCTGGGCATCCGGGACAGGTAATCGCGGTCCAGCATTTCCAGCTTTTCGGCCATGTCCATCTTGCCGTACAGGGTGATGCAGCAGTTGTCCGCGCTGTAGTGGCGGCGGTACACCCGCTGATATTTCTCATAGGTCAGCGCCGGGATGCTCTCCGGGTCGCCGCCGGACACAAAGCCATAGGCCGTGTCCGGGAACATGGCACGCTCCAGCGCATTCTGCAGCTGAGCGTCCGGGGTGGCAAGGGCCCCCTGCATCTCGTTGTACACCACGCCGCTCACCGTGCCGTCGGCATCCCGGTGCCAGCCCTCCTGCTCGAACACAGCCCTGTCCACCATGGCCAGCGGGCAGAACACCGCGTTCAGGTAGACGTCCATCAGGTTTCTGAAATCCGTCTCGTTGGGAGTGGCAAAGGGGTACACGGTCTTATCCGGGAAGGTCATGGCATTGAGGAAGGATGCCATGCTGCTCTTGAGCAGCTGCAGAAACGGCGAGGTGACCGGGTATTTTTCGCTTCCGGCCAGCACCGAATGCTCCAGAATATGAAAAACGCCGGTGTCATCGGAGGGGAAGGTGCCGAACCCGATGCCAAAGGCCTTGTTGTTGTCCTCATTTTCCACCAGCAGGATGGTGGCCCCGCTCACGTCGTGGGTGAGCACGGTCAGGGTACCGTGCTGCTCGGGGCAGTCCTCTGTGCGGACGAGGGTATAACCGGGAACCTGCTTCATCGCTTTATTCTCCTTTGTGTTTTTGGTCTGGCCCTATTGTATCATTCACCGTTCCAAAACACAATTGCCGGTTTGTAAACAATAACCCAAAAAGGCTCCCCTGTGCATGCACAGAGGAGCCTTTTGAAAAAACGTGTGTTACACCTGCTTGGCGTGTTCCGTCCGGCACGACACCCGGAACAGCACAAAGCCGATGACGAACAGCACCGCGATGCTGCCCACGCCCACGTTGGCACTGCCGGTGAGCTGGCTGCCCACACTGACGATCATGGTGCCCAGGAAGGATGCCCCCTTGCCGCAGATGTCGAACAGGCCGAAGTATTCGCCGGATTTTTCCGCCGGGATGATCTTGGCAAAGTGGCTGCGGCTCAGTGCCTGCACACCGCCCTGGAACATCCCCACCAGCACGGCCAGCACCCAGAACTGCCACTGCTGGGTGAGGAAGAAAGCAAACACCGCAATGCCGGTATAGGCCGCGATGCACACCGGGATCAACTGGCTGGAGGGGTATTTTGCGCTCAGCCGGCCGAAGATCAGCGCCGAGGGAAAGGCCACGATCTGGGTGACCAGCAGCGCCAGCAGCAGGCCGGTGGTGTCCAGCCCCAGGGCCGTGCCGTAAGCCGTGGCCATATCAATGATGGTGTACACGCCGTCGATGTAGCAGAAAAACGCCAGCAGGAACCAGAACACCTGCTTGTCCTCATAGAGGTGCTTCAGGGTGTGGCCGATGCGCACAAAACTCTGCCGGATGGCGTGCTGCTCCACCTCCACATAGTTGACCTGCCGGTAGCGCCGGAGCAGCGGCAGGGTAGTGACCAGCCACCACGCCGCCGTGATGAACAGTGCAATGGTCAGGGCGGTCATCTGGCTCATGCCGATGGCCCCGCTGCCCAGCACCAGCGCCAGACACACCACAAAGGGCACACAGCTGCCGATGTAGCCCCAGGCATAGCCGCGGGAGGACACCATGTCCATCCGCTCCGGGGTGGTCACATCTCCCAGCATGGAGTCGTAGAACACCAGACTGCCCGAAAAGCCGATCTTGGCCACGATGAAGATGACCAGGAACGGCAGCCAGGTGCGGGCCGCGCCCATGGCACAGCAGCCCAGCACACCCACGAACAGGCAGAGCATGAAGATGGGCTTTTTGAAATTCTTGGTATCGGCCAGCGTGCCCAGAATGGGCCCCAGCACGGCGGTGACCACCGTGACCACCGAGCTTGCATAGCCCCAGTAGGCCAGATAGTTCACCTTGCTCACGCCGCCGGCCTCCGCCAGCGCATTGAAGAAGATGGGCACCAGCGTAGCGATCATCAGTACAAAGGCCGAGTTGCCCACATCGTACAGGATCCACGCACGCTCCAGCGGCGTGACCTTAAATTTTTTCTTTTGCATTCTTGTTCCTCTCGCACCGCCGTGCGGTGCACTCTCTTTTCCCAGTTGTCTGAACGGCAGGGAGTTTCTCCGACCTTCTGCTGGCCGCCCCTCAGAATTCCCCGAAGGTGTGGTCATAGGCCTTGTCCAGCGGGGTGTCCGTGTCCAGCGTTTCCGCATAGGCTTCGATCAGCCGCACCGCCAGCGGAATGGCCTGCTGGTACAGGGCATCCAGTTTCTCATTGCTCTCGGTGCACTGCGGGTTGGGCTGCGGGTTGGCCACAAGGCCGTGGAGCACATCGTACTTGCCCACTGCCTTCATGCCGGTGAGCACCACCCAGCGCTTGACCGCGCCGGAGGGCTGCAGCAGCCGGTGCATCGCGATCATCCCCTTGAGGGCGTCCAGCACCTGCAGGCCGGTCAGGCCCTCGTAGAAGGGCGCGATGACCCGGGCATTTTCCGCCGTGGGCCGGATATGGCTGGCCGTGAAGAAGCTCTTCGGGTCATGGCCGTCCCGGCGCAGCAGCATGTCGTCGAACTCGGTCTCGATTTCGCAGTGGCTCACCCCGCTCTGGCGGGTGTAGGCCTCCACATAGGGGTGACAGGTGCTGTCCAGCGCAAAATGACATACGAACCCCAGCGCATAGGCCAGCGCGGCGTCCCGGTCCTTTGCCTGTTGCACCACGCCCCGGGCGCGCTCAAAGAACACCCGGCCCGGCTGCTCGTGCATGGCGTTGCCCAGGGCACTCACGGGGTTGGACTTGGCAGCATGATAGTAGAACAGCAGATCCGGCCCGTGCAGGCCCACGTCGAACAGGGCCCGGTTTTTCCCGATCTGATCCTGCAGGGCTGCGGGCAGCTGCTGCAGAACATCCGCGCCGAAGCGGCGGTGCGCATAAGTTGACGGCATAAGATCCCCTCCTGTTTCTGTCGGGCGCAGTGCGCTCATAGTTTCAGTATAGCAGAAAGTTTCCCGACCTTCTACCCTTTTGTGTCTGATTTCTGTAAAAATTTTGAATGATTCTTACTGCATTCTGCCGGGTCGTTTCTGAAAATATGGGCTCTGCACGCAAAGCGCAAAAAGGCACAGCCGTTTTCAGAACAGCTGTGCCTTTCCGGTATCAATTCTTATATGTTCTCGTAGCCCTGGGGCATCTCGTTCTTGCGGTTGCGGTCCATGAGGGTGCGCAGCGCGTCGCTGGCGCTCATACCCTCCTTGACGATGGCGTTCACCGTCTGCACGATGGGCATTTCCACGTTGTACTTGGCGGCAAGCTCCATGGCGGCGGGCAGGGCGTTGATGCCCTCCACCACCATGCCCACTTCCTTCACGGCCTGCTCCGGGCTCTCGCCCTTGCCGATGAGGATGCCGGCGCGGTTGTTGCGGCTGTGCATGCTGGTGGCCGTCACGATCAGGTCCCCGATGCCGGCCAGGCCCGCAAAGGTGTGGATGTTGCAGCCCATGGCCACGCCCAGGCGGGCGATCTCGGCAATGCCGCGGGTGATCAGGGCCGCGCGGGCGTTGTCGCCGTAGCCAAGGCCGGTGGAGATGCCCACGCCCAAGGCGATCACGTTCTTCAGGGCACCGCTCAGCTCCACGCCCTTGATGTCGGGGTTGGTGTACACGCGCATGCAGGTGTTGCTGAACACATCCTGCACAAAGCGGGCCGCCTCGTCATCCGGGCAGGCCGACACAATGGTGGTGGGCAGGTCCAGCGCCACTTCCTCGGCGTGGGTGGGGCCGCTCAGGGCCACCAGCCTGCAGTTTTTGGGGCCGCCGTCCCTGTTCAGCTCGTCGGCGATCACCTCGGTCATGGTATATAAGGTATCCGGCTCCATGCCCTTGGCCACATCCACAAGGATCTGACCGTCCGGAATATAGGGCCGTGCCTTGGCGGTGGTGCCCCGCACGAACACCGACGGCACTGCAAACAGCAGCACATCCTTGCCGGTGCACACTTCCTCGATGCTCTTGGTGAACTGCAGCTCGGCCGGGATCTTCATGCCCGGCAGGTTGGGGTGCACCCGTGTAGTGGAGAGGTTGTCCACCTCCGCCTCAATGGCCGACCACACCTGCACTTCGTTGCCGCTGACGGTCAGCATCCGCGCCAGCGCCATGCCCCAGGTACCTGCACCCAGAACGCCAATCTTCCGTTTCGTCACGTTTGTGTCCTCCGTTTGCACCGGCAGCCGGGCCGCCGGTGAATTTGCGCGGCACCGGCAAACCCGGTGTGCACGTTGTTATGCCCATTGTACACGAAAGCGCCTGCCGCGTCAACCGGCTTGCCGCATTGCACAAAGTTCCCGCAGCGGCTGGGCCGTTTTTGTTCACAATACGCGATTTTTGCAAACCATTTGCACCGCCGGACGTTTCATGTTATAGTATTCTGGTAGGTTTTGTAGGAATTTCCGCAAACCCCTTGACTTTGAGTATACTCGAAGTTGTATAATGCATTCACCGTTGTTTTCTGAGAGTATTTGAGGTACTGTGATTGTTCATGTTTGAAGCACTTTTATCCAACCGCACGGTCAGCGTGCTGGTGGAGGCCCTGCCCCGCATCCTGACGGCCGGCCTTACCATGACCATCCCGCTGACGCTGGTGTCCTTCTTTTTTGCCATGATCATCGCGGTGGTGGTGGCACTGGTGCAGTACGCCAACGTGCCGGTGCTGCGGCAGATCGCCCGGTTCTACATCTGGGTCATCCGCGGCACACCGCTGCTGGTGCAGCTGTTCATCATCTTTTACGGCCTGCCCAGCCTGGGCATCATGCTGGACGCCTTTCCCGCCGCCGTCATCGCCTTTGCCTTCAATGAGGGTGCCTACTGCGCCGAGACCATGCGCGGCGCGCTGGAAAGCGTGCCCCAGGGCCAGCTGGAAGCCGGTTACTGCGTAGGCATGAGCTGGGTGCAGATCATGCGCCGCATCGTGCTGCCGCAGGCTTTGCGCACCGCCGTGCCCGCCCTGTCCAACTCCCTCATCGGCATGATCAAGGACACCTCGCTGGCGTCCAACATCACGGTGGCCGAGCTGTTCATGGCCGGTCAGCGCGTGGCGGCCCGCACCTACATCTTCCTGCCCATCTACTGTGAGGTGGCGGTGGTGTACCTGCTGTTCTGCACGGTCATCACCAAACTGCAGGCTGTGCTGGAGCACCGGCTCAACGCCCGGGGCTTCCAGTAAGAAAGGAGTGTGGAACCCATGGCAATGATGGAGATCCGGAACGTCCACAAGACCTTCCGTACCTACGCAAAAGCCGGTCTGCGCCCCGGTGCACACAAGGTGGTCAGCGAGCTGCCGGTGCTGCAGGGCGTGGACCTGACCGTGGAAAAAGGCGATGTGGTGGCCATTCTGGGCCCTTCCGGCTCCGGCAAGACCACCCTGCTGCGGTGTCTGAACTTTCTGGAGACCGCCGACGCAGGCCAGCTGGTGCTGGACGGCGAGACCTTTGACCTGGCCCATGCAGGCCGGGCCGACATCGCCCGGCTGCGCAAAAAGACGGCCTTTGTGTTCCAGAACTACAACCTGTTCCGGAACAAGACCGCCCTGCAGAACGTGACCGAGGGACTCATCGTGGCCCGCAGGATGCCCCGGGAGCAGGCCGACGCCATCGGCCGCCGCATGCTGGAAAAGGTGGGTCTGGCCGACCGGGCCGACTACTACCCCCGCCAGCTCTCCGGCGGTCAGCAGCAGCGCGTAGCCATTGCCCGTGCCCTGGCCACCGACCCGGAGATCATTTATTTTGACGAGCCCACCAGTGCGCTGGACCCGGAGCTGACCGGCGAGGTGCTGAGCGTGATGCGCCAGCTGGCCGAAGAGGGCATGACCATGCTGGTGGTGACCCACGAGATGGGCTTTGCCCGCAACGTTTCCTCCAAGACGGTGTTCATGGAGAACGGCGTGGTGGTGGAGCAGGCTCCCTCCCGCGAATTCTTTGCCGACCCGAAGGAGGAGCGCACCCGGGCCTTTTTGCAAAAGATCGCCCACACGGAGTGATATACGGTCATCGGGGAGCTTCCTCCTCGGACACGAATACGGGTTGCGGCTCCCAGCGCATGCGGCGGCCCTTGAGCGAGCCTTGCATTCTGCTGGCCGCTGTCCCAACAGCAACTCCCTGTTTCCGCCGCTGGCGGCGGTCGTTGCCGTTGCAGGCCATTCCATCGCCCGCCCTATTGCCCTACGGGCAACAGGGTCCCACCCCGGCGGACGGTCCTCAGAGAAACTCCCCGCCTGCTGTCCCGGGCAGCAATGCAGTTCTCCGTTACGACCCCCTCCGGTGAAAATGTGTTTGGAGCGCTCCGCAGAGCGCGACAAACACAAAAATATTAAAATAATTTTCTGCTGAAGATGGCCAGAGCGTGAGCGGAGGCCATTTTAAATCGTTCAGTTCAAAAAAGGAGAAGATATAAAATGGTATCTGTTGCGATCGACGGGCCTGCCGGGGCAGGCAAATCCACGCTGGCACGCCGCCTTGCGGCGGAGATGGGCTACATCTATGTGGACACCGGTGCCATGTTCCGCACCATCGGCCTGTATGCCCTGCGTGCTGGCAAGGACCCCAAGGATAATGAGGCTGTCAACGCCCTGCTGCCGGAGATCGAGCTGCACTTTGCTTTCATCGACGGCGAGCAGCATGTTTATTTAAAGGAAGAGGACGTGAGCACCGCCATCCGCACCGAAGAGGTGGGCATGGCAGCTTCTGCCGTGGGCGCAAACCCGGCCGTGCGGGCCTTCCTGCTGGGCATGCAGCGGAACATGGCCAAAAAGCAGGATGTGCTGATGGACGGCCGCGACATCGGTACCGTGGTGCTGCCGGATGCCACTGTCAAAATTTTCCTCACCGCCAGCCCGGAGGCCCGCGCTGCCCGCCGCTGGAAAGAGTATCAGGAAAAGGGCGTCAACACCCCTTATGAAGAGGTGCTGGCCGACGTGAAGCAGCGGGACTATCAGGACACCCACCGCGCCGCGGCTCCCCTGAAACAGGCCGAGGACGCCGTGCTGCTGGATACCTCGGAGCTGGATTTTGAACAGAGCCTTGCCGCCATGAAGGAGATCATTGCGGCAAAGCTGAACGGATAAAACGGGAAAAGAACGAAATGCTGCTATATTATATTCTGATACCTTTTGCCTGGCTGCTGTGGCACATCGGGTTCCGCATCCGGGTGGAAGGGCGCGAAAACCTGAAAAAGGTGCAGACCCAAGGTTATATCCTGGCGCCCACCCATGTGTCCGCCATCGACCCGGTGTTCATCGTCATTACCCGGTGGGGCAGGCGGATGGTGGTGTTCGCCAAAAAGGAGCTGTTCGAGATCAACGCCTTTCTGACGTGGTTCTTCCGCTGCTGCGGCGGTGTGTGTGTGCGCGGCACCAAGGACGAGATGGCGGTCATCTCCCAGACGGTGGAGGCCTGCAAGCAGGGCAAGACCCTGCTCATCTTCCCGGAGGGCACCCGCGAAAAGGACGGCAAACTGCTGCCCCCCAAGAGCGGACTGTTCGTCATTGCCGCCGAGGCGGGGGTGGATGTGGTGCCCTGCCGCATCCTGTACGACACCCCGGACGGGAAAATGCACCTGTTCTGCAAGGTGCGGGTGATCTACGGTGAACCCATGCCCGCCGCGCAGTTTGCCATGGAGGGCCGCCGCGACACGAAAAAACTGCGTGCCAACAAGCAGGCCCTGCTGGATGCGTGGGAGAAGATGGGACGGTGAGGAGAACGTAATGGAGATCAAAGTTGCAAAGACCGCGGGGTTCTGCTTTGGCGTGAACCGTGCCGTGGAGCTGACCTACGGCCTGCTGGCCGAAGGGCGCAGGGTGGCCACCCTCGGCCCGCTGATCCACAACCCGCAGGCTGTGGCCGACATGCAGGCAAAGGGGGCCTTTGTGGCCGACAGCGTGCCTCAGGTGCCGGATGGCTATGAGGTGGTCATCCGCAGCCACGGGGTGCCCCGCAGCGTGTACGACGAGCTGGAGGCGCGCGGCATCGCGTACCACGATGCCACCTGCCCCTTTGTGCAGAAGATCCAGCGCATTGCCGCACAGGCCGAAAAAGAGGGTGCCGTGCTGCTGGTGGCGGGCGATAAGACCCACCCGGAGGTGCAGGGCATCGTGGGGCACACCCGCGGAGAGGTGTTCGTTTTTGCCGATTTGGACGAGCTGAAGGCCTGGAAAGGCCCCTCGGACCCGCAAAAACCCCTTTTTGCAGTTGCACAGACCACATTTCAGGTGACAAAATGGAAAGAAAGTTCGGAGTTTCTCAAAAAAGCCTATACAAACGCCCGAATTTTTGATAC
>OLPC01003020.1_pt1 | contig 11707 bp, 9 predicted proteins | sample 1672341 | NCBI WGS metagenome assembly OLPC01 (sample SAMEA3136673, study PRJEB25190) | human gut metagenome | reverse complement strand
GAATTGGTGAAGCTGTAATCGGAAACCGGCCCGGCGGGCGAATGCTGTTCGCCCCGGCTGCGTTCTGCAATAAAAAAATCCCTGCGTCTGAATGTGACACAGGGATTTTTTATTGGAGCGGCTGATGGGAGTCGAACCCACGTCCTCAGCTTGGAAGGCTGATGTACTAGCCGTTGTACGACAGCCGCGTAACAACAGTACCTATTATACCCATCTGCGGGGGTGTTTGTCAAGCCCACCGGGCCGTGTTTTCCTGCCTCTGTTACCCTTTTGCCATTTTATTTTACATTTTGCACCCTTGACAATCCTACGCCAAAGCACCATAATAAATACTGAATCTGTATAAACGAAATTTTGAGAGGAAAGAGGTGCGGCACCATGCGCGTGATTGCCGGAACAGCTCGCGGCAAAAATCTGCAGGCCCTGCCGGGCGAGGACATTACCCGCCCGACCATCAACCGTGTGAAGGAGGCCATGTTCTCCAGCGTGCAGTTCCTGGTGCCAGGGGCACGGGTGCTGGACCTGTTCGCAGGCAGCGGCCAGCTGGGCATCGAGGCTCTGTCCCGCGGTGCCAAAAGCTGCCTCTTTGTGGACCGCTCCGCCGAGGCGCTCGCCGTTGTGAAGGCCAACTGCAAAACGGCAGGGGTGGACCGCCAGAGTGATATACGCCAGGGCGAGGCCGAGAGCTTTCTCGCCAACATCCGCGGGCCGTTTGACCTGGCTCTGCTGGATCCGCCGTTCCACCATGATACCGTGGCTGCCGTGCTGCCGCTGCTGGCCGCTAAGATGGCCCCCGGCGGGGTCGTGCTCTGCGAGACCGAGCGCGAGGCCGACCTGCCCGAGCAGGCGGGCGCTCTGACGCTGGTGAAGCAGTACAACTACGGCAAGATCAAGGTCAGCCGCTATGAGAGAGGGGAAGAGGTATGAACGTTGAAGAACTGTTGGAGATGATGGAGGAAACGCTGGAGGCCGGGACGATAGTTCCGTTCTCCGCTTCCAAGCGCATGGTCGATGTGGACCGTATGCGCGATATTATCGATGAGGTGCGCAACAACCTGCCCGACGAGATCCGTGAGAGCAAAAAAATCGTGAATGACCGCGAGCAAATCATGCAGAACGCCCGCATTGAGTCCGAAAGCATCATTCAGCAGGCAGAGGAGCGTGCTCGCGTCCTGACCAGCGAGCAGGAGATCGTCAAGCGCAGTCAGCAGCACGCGGCGGAGATCCTGTCCGCTGCCCAGAAGAGCGCCAAGGAACTGACCCGCAAGGCGACCCTGTACTGCGAGACGATCCTGAAGAACTCCGAGGAGGTGCTGGGCCGAAGCATGGCGGACATCAAGAACACCCGCATGAATCTGCGCAGCGCCGCCCGCCCCAAGAATAACATGCCCAAGTAAAAAATGCAGAAGTGTTGTTATTCATGGCACATTTCTGCCCATGGCAACACAATATGTAAAAAAACAACGCCGCACCGTGCAATATGGTGCGGCGCTTTTCTTTGCCCGGGGGCAGGAATTTTGCCGCGTGCGCATTTGCTGCAAACTGCTGACCTGCATCCCGATCCCTTTGTACAAACTGTGAAAAATCAATTCATGGCGCAGTTTTTCCCTGCCTGCCCTTGCTTTTTGCTGAATAAAATGGTACTATTATTTTACCACAGGTGGGTAATTGTGGTGTGAATAACAACAAGAGTGGGGAAGAATGGGTAGTTTTCCACGTTCTCCACAGAGTTATTAACAAACTGAACGCAGCGACGTAAAAAATCTTGCCGAAGATTTGTGCAGTATGACGAAAGGAGGGAAAGCCGGATGCTCGTCGGTCAGTATGATTACGCAATCGACGCAAAAGGGCGTCTGAACTTTCCCGCCCGCTTCCGGGACGCGATGGGGGAGACCTTCATCGTGACCCGGTGGCTGGATCACTGCCTGGCCGCCTTCCCGGCGGAAGAGTTCGAAAAGGTCGCCGCCAAAATTGAGGAAAAGGGCCTCGTCAAGGGCCGCAAGGTCAGCCGTATGCTCTACGCCTCTGCCGTCGAGGTCACCCCGGACAAGCAGGGCCGCATTCAGCTGCCCGCCAAGCTGCGGGAGTACGCGGGCCTCGACCACGATGTGACCATCATCGGCAGCCGCAGCTTTGCCGAAATCTGGAACACCGAGGCGTGGAACGCCAACCAGGAAACGAGCGATGAGGACTTCACCGCTGCGATGGAAGACCTTGACTTTTAACAAAACAGGACGATAACACATGGAATTTTCACATATCCCCGTACTGCTGCAGCCTTGTCTGGACGGGCTGAACATCGACCCTGCCGGTATCTATCTGGATGGCACCGCCGGCGGCGCCGGTCACAGCAGAGAAATCGCCAAACGCCTGACCACAGGACGTCTGATCTCGCTCGATCAGGACCCGGATGCGGTGGCAGTCGCCACCGAAAGGCTCAAGGGTCTGCCGGCGCAGGTGGTGCAGGTCAATTTCCGTGAGGCCGCCCGCGTCCTTGCGGAGCTTGGCATCCCGGCGGTCAATGGGGCCCTGCTCGATCTCGGCGTGTCCAGCCACCAGCTGGACGACGCGGCCCGCGGTTTCTCTTACCATGCCGACGCGCCGCTCGATATGCGCATGAGCCAGCAGGGCCCCACCGCCGCGGATCTGGTCAACACGCTGGATCGTGAGGAGCTGACCCGCATCCTGCGTGACTACGGTGAGGAGCCGTATGCCTGGCAGATCGCAGGCAAAATTGTCGCCGCGCGGGCGGAGCAGCCCATCCTGACCACGCTGCAGCTGGCCGAGATCGTCGCCGCCGCCGTGCCCCCGGCAGAGCGCCGCAAGGCGAAGAACCCGGCGCGCCGCACCTTCCAGGCCATCCGCATTGCGGTCAACTCCGAGCTGGACGCCCTGAACGAGGGGCTCGACGCCATCTTTGACTGTCTGGCCCCGGGCGGGCGGCTCTGCGTCATCACCTTCCACAGCCTGGAGGATCGGCTCGTCAAGAACAAGTTCCGCCGCTGGGCACAGCGCTGCACCTGCCCGCCGGAACAGCCCATCTGCACCTGCGGAGGTGTGGCCAAGGCCAAGCTGATTACCCGCAAGCCCATTGAGGCTGACGCCGCGGAGCTGGAGACCAACCGTCGCAGCCGCAGCGCCAAATTGAGAGTGTTGGAGAAAGCATAAGAGGCATTATTCATGACAACTGTTTTGCTGCACGAGGGCTCGACAGCACCGAAACTGGAGCCCCCGCCGCGCCCGCAGGTGCGTGCGGTGCGCGGCGGCAACCACGGCCTGAACCGCGTCCGCCATGTGATGCGGACTGCCGTGATCGTGCTGATCCTTGCCGTGTTTGGCGGGCTGGCAATCAGCAGCCTGATGAGCGGTGCAACGCTGATGGAACTGAACGCACAGGTCGATGAGGTCAGCGTTCAGCTGGCCGAGGCCCAGAGCGAATACGACTACCTGAACACCCGGATGAACGACATCACGAGCCGCGCCAGTCTGCAGCAGGTGGCCGAGGGTGAGCTGGGACTGGTCAAGGCCGATCCCAGCCAGATCACCTACGTCCAGCTGGAGGACCAGAGCATCATTGAGCGGAACACCGGCACCGCGGGCCGCCTGTTGGATGAGGTGCGCACGGCAGCGCTGAGCCTGCTGGACAGCCTGAACCCGTAAAACAACCAAAAATATGCAGCTACGAGCCTTTTTGCTGCACGGTCTTGCTGCCGTCGGCAAAAAGGCTTTTGAAATAACAAGGTGTATCCATGACAGAGCAACGACCCAACCATTCCCCCCGGCATCGTCCCCGGGCAAGCAAGCGCATAAAATACTGGACGTTGGTTTGCATGATAGCATTTATCCTCGTCTGCTACGGCGTGCTGGTCTACCAGCTGTATGTGTGGCAGGTGCGTGATGCCGAGAGCTACCGCGCCGAGGCTGTGACCCAGCAGCTGAAGGACACAACGCTGCCCGCTGTGCGCGGCTCGATCTACAGCGCCAACGGCAAGCTGCTGGCCAAGAGCAGCACGGTATGGAACATCGTGGCCGACCCGTCCTCCATTTTAAAGAGCGGGGCGACGGAGGACCAGATCCGCACAGCGGCAGAGCATATTGCCGAGCTGCTGGACGACGGCACAACGGCGGATACTGTGTACAAGGCGCTGACGGCGTCCAACAAGGATACCGGTGAGCCGTACCAGTACCGTGTGGTGAAAAAGGGTGTTGAAAAGCCCGTGGCGGATGCTATCCTGGCCTATGCAGACAGCTACCGCCTCAAGGACGGCGCTGTGGTGGACACGAGCCTGCAGACCGAGGAAAAGGAGGACAAGAAGGACGGCGAGTCCAAAACCAGCAAGGCAACCCGTATCCTCTACCTGACCAGCGAACAGGCAGCCTCCCGCACTTACCCCTATGGGGAGTTCCTGGCCTCGGTGCTGGGCTTCTGCAACGAGGACGGCTCGGGTGCCTACGGACTGGAAAAATATTACGACGAGACGCTGGCCGGTACGCCGGGCCGCAGCGTGGCCGAAACGGACGCCTACGGTGACCCGCTGGCCAGCGGTCAGGCCGACGTGCATGAAGCCATCGACGGCAGCAACCTGAACCTGACCATCGACGAGAACGTACAGTCCATCGTCGAGGAGTACCTGACCGAGGCGATGAGTACCTTTACGGTCCATGGCCGCGGCAGCGCCATTGTCATGAACGTCAAGACCGGTGCGATCCTGGCGATGGCGTCCCTTGAGCAGTTTGACCCCAACGACCCCAAGACGATCACCGACCCCAAGATGAACGAGATCCTGGCCAAAACAGAGATCGACGCGGAGGACATTGACTGGCTGGAAAGCCGTCTGGGCGAGAAGGCCGTCAAGGACATCATTGCAGACGGAATCATCAGCCATGAAAAGACGACGAACGAGAAAGGCGAGGAGGTCTCCAGCGAGGCTACCCAGCTGCAGGGTATGATGCGCGAGGCCCAGTGGAAGAATAAGAACATTACCGAGCTGTATATGCCCGGCTCGGTGTTCAAGCTCATCACGGCCTCGGCAGGGCTGGACTCCGGTGTTATGAGTGCGGAGCAGTCCTTCTACTGCGGCGGCAGCCTGACTGTCAATGAGGGCAGCGAACTGTGGGAGCATACCTACCGCTGCGCCAACGGCGAGGTCCACTATGAACAGGACATGGCAGGGGCGCTGAACCACAGCTGCAACCTCTGGTTCATTCAGGCGGCAGAGACGCTCAAGCCGCAGATCTTCTACGACTATATCCAGGCGTTCGGCTTCACCCAGCCCACCGGCATCGACCTGCCCAACGAGACCCGCTGGACCAGCGTCTACAACGCCGAGCAGATGGCAGAGGTCGATACAAACCTGTACACGGCGGCCTTCGGCCAGAACGAGTCCATCACCCCGATGCAGATGGCCACCGCCGTAGCGGCCATTGCCAACGGCGGCTACCTTGTTACGCCCTATGTCGTGGATTCCATCTCTGACAAGGACGGCAACATTATCTCCCAGACCGAGACGAACATCCGCCGCCAGGTCATATCCGAAGAAGTCAGCCGGCAGCTGCTGTCCATGATGGAGAACAACGTCCACGGGGCAGGGGACTACCACTCCTGCGCCAACGCCTACGTGGCGGGCTACCGCATCGGCGGCAAGTCCGGTACGGCAGAGCGCACGGACCGCCATCTGCGCGGCGACGGCGACTATTATAAAATGATGAGCTTTGCCGCTGTGCTGCCCATCGACGATCCCGAGATCGAGGTTTTCGTCCTGCTGGACGACCCGCGCTGGGTCAAGGACTATGCCAGCCAGGTCGTGGCCCCCGTCGTCGGCAACATCATCAGCGAGATCGCGCCCTATCTGGGCATCGAGCAGGACGCTGACTACAACCCCACCGGCACTGTGACTGTGCAGACCTGCCTGGACTACACCTGGACGAACGCGCAGGTCACGCTGAACCGCCTGGGCCTCAAGCATAAGCTGATCGGCCCCAGCAGCGGCAATATCGTCTACCAGTACCCTGTCGGCGGCAGCGTGGTGCCCGCGGGCTCCACCATTTACCTGTACACGGCCACCGACCAGAACTCGATGACCACAACGCCCGACGTCGTCGGCAAGACCGGCACCTTTGCCGAGCAGATGCTCAAGGCCGCCAACCTGAACGTGCAGTTCGCCGGCGACAGCAGCGGCAAGGTCGTGGCGCAGGACGTCGAGGCCGGGACCTCCGCTGCCTACGGCACGATCATAACGCTGACGATGGACAGCGGAGAGGATACCACCAATGACGCCCCGACGGTGACCGAGGAGATCGACCCGGCAAACGAGGAGGGGTAAGCATCCCCGCAGGGGCACCCGGGCTTTTGCGAAACGCTGCATTTCTGTATAGGAGGTCTTTTTCATGCAAACCATTCCTGCCAATCAACTGCTGGCCGGACTGACGCTGGCCGAGCCGGTCAGCATCCGCGCCGTTGTGACCGACAGCCGCAAGGTCGAGCCGGGCTGCGTTTTTGTCTGCTTCCCCGGCGAGCGTGTTGACGGCCATGACTACGCCGCCGGTGCCTACCGGAGCGGCGCAGAATATATCGTTGCCAACCATCCCGTCGAGGGCGTGCCTGCGGACCGCACGGTCATTGTGCCGGACAGCGGCAAGGCCATGATCCGCATGGCGTCCAACTACCGGATGCTGTTCAATCCCAGAATGATCGGCGTCACGGGCAGCGTCGGCAAGACGACGACGAAGGAGTTCTGCTACGCGGTGCTCTCCGCCTTCGGTAAGACCCTCAAGACCGAGGGCAACCAGAACAATGACATCGGCGTGCCCAACACGCTGTTCCGCCTGACCGACGACACCGAGTACGCCGTTGTCGAGATGGGCATGGACCACGCGGGCGAGATCGAGCGTCTGACCCGCTGTGCCCGGCCCAGCGCGGGCATCATCACGATGATCGGTGTTTCACATCTGGAAAATCTCGGCACGCGCGAGAATATACTGAAGGCAAAGATGGAGATCTGCACCGGCCTGCCCGACGGCGCACCGCTGGCCCTGAACGCGGACAACGACCTGCTGCCCACGGCAAGCATCCCCAGCCGCCTGCGGCCGGTCTGGTTCGGCATTGACGCCGCGAATGCCGATGTCCGCGCGGTGGATGTTGTCACCGGCGCAAACGGCACGACCTTCAAAATCATCGATACGCAGTACGGTACGTTCGACGCCGCCATCCCGACAGCGGGCATCCACACGGTCTACGACGCGCTGGCCGCCTACGCCGCCGCGACCCGCCTGGGTCTGGACGCTGCCCGCTGCGCTGCCGCGCTGGCGACCTACCGGACGACGGGCATGCGCCAGCATATCGTGGAAAAGGGCGGCATCACCTTCATTGAGGACTGCTACAACGCCAGCCCCGACAGCATGAAGGCTGCGCTCTCTGTCCTCAAGGCACTGCCCAATGCCCGGAAGATCGCGCTGCTCGGCGATATGCTTGAGCTGGGCGGTGCGAGCGAGGAGGGGCACCGCCATACCGGCGAGTGGGCTGCTGACGCGGGCGTTGATGCACTCATCGCCTACGGCCCGCGCAGCGCCGCTATGGCCGAGGCCGCAAAAGTGCGCGGGGTTGCGGCGGTGCATTGCCAAACGGCGGAAGAAGTGCTACAATATGTACGGCAATTCGTGCGCCCCGGTGACGCTGTGCTGGTCAAGGCCAGCCACAGCATGGGCCTGGAGCAGCTGCTGCAGGAATACTATAAGGAATTGCCGCAGGGGTAAGCACCCCAACACACGTTTGGAGGAATCAACGGCATGGAGCAAATCTCATCCCTGTTGGCGGCGGCAGCCGTCGGCGGCTTTGCCATCACGGCGGTGGCGGGCAAATTTATGATCCCGGCGCTGCACCGGCTGCACTTTGGCCAGACCATCCGCGAGGAGGGCCCCACATGGCACAGCAAGAAAAACGGCACCCCCACCATGGGCGGCCTCTGCTTTATTCTGGGCATTCTGGCCACACTGGGCATCGTCTGGGTCATGTACAGCCCCAAGCTGCCGGAGGTGCTTGGTATGCCGCAGCTGCAGGCCGGTATGCTGGTGCTGTTTCTCGCGTTCGGCTCGGGCCTCATCGGCTTTCTGGATGACTTCATTAAGGTCGTCAGGCATCGCAACCTCGGCCTGACCGAGGCGCAGAAGATGATTTTGCAGATCGCGCTGACCTTCGGGTTCATGTTCGGCCTGCACAGCCTCGGGCTGCTGACCACGCAGGTCCAGTTCCCGATTTTTGGGCTGGTGGACATGGGCTTGCTCTACTATCCCATCGCGTTCTTCGGCATCATCTTCCTTGTCAACGCTGTCAACCTGACCGACGGTCTGGACGGCCTGTGCACCGGCGTGACCTTCGTGTCGATGATCGGCTATCTGCTGGCCGGCAGTCTGCTGGGCTTTGTACATGTTTCGCTGATCGCCGCTGCCACGGCGGGTGCCTGCGCGGGCTTTCTGGTCTGGAACTTCTACCCGGCCAAGGTCTTTATGGGCGACACCGGCAGCATGTTCTTCGGCGGCATCGTTACGGCGCTGGCCTTTGTGATGCAGCGCCCCGAGCTGGTGCTCTTTTTCGGCATTGTCTACATCTGGGACGCGATGACCGTCGTCATCCAGCGCACGTATTTTAAGGCGACCCACGGCAAGCGCATCTTCCGTATGACGCCGATCCACCACGCCTTTGAGATGCGCGGCTGGCGCGAGGTCAAGATCGACGGCTTTTTTGCGCTGATTGCCGTCATCGGTGTGGCAATGGGAATTTTTTACATCTGTGTGGCATAAGCAGCGGGGCCGGGCCTACCCGGCCTCTGCCTGTTTCTGCCCCTAAGGGAGGTGACCGCCCATGAGCACTGCCGTGAGCATTGTGCGTACACTGCTGGGCCTTTTGTTTGACCATACCATCGGAAATGTTGTGCGCATGATACCCATCATACGCCTGCCCAAGCTGGAGCGGGGGCCGGTCTCCCGGGGCTTTCTCGCCCTGCTGCTGGGCATTTTGTTCTTCGGGCTGACGATGCTGTTCTCGGCCAGCTATTCCAGCGCCTACGCCACCAGCGGTAAACTGTACAGTATCATTAAACCGCAGGTCATGATTGCAATTGTAGGGCTGTTCTTTATGTGGGTCCTGTCCAACATCAACTACCGCGCGCTGCGTCTGATGAGTGAGAGTCTGTACATCATCACCGTTGTGCTGCTGATCCTGACGCTGCTCAGCCCGGAGGACACCAACGGCACCTACCGCTGGGTGTATCTGCCGGGCGGTGCCTCCTTCCAGCCGTCGGAGCTGGCAAAATTCTCGCTCATGCTCTGGACGGCAGATATGCTGGACCGCGACTATGACAAGAAGAACAGGTTGTGGTACGGCGCGATAAAGCCTGCGCTGCCGCTGCTGCTCATCCTGTATTTGCTGCACAAGGAGTCGCACAACTCCGGCATGATCCTGCTCTGCCTGATTTTTGCCACGATGCTCGTCTGCACCCTCTCGCCCGGCCGCTGGCTGCTGCTGCTCATTCCGGCGGGTGTAGTAGTCGGCGCGTACTTCCTGAAGGGGCTGGCCAGCGGGGAAGGCTACGCCGCGGGCCGTATGGACGCTGCCTGGGGCCTTGCGCCGCTGGATACCGCCGGTATGCTGTGGCAGACCCGCCAGAGCATCTATGCTATCTCCACAGGCGGTATGTTCGGCGTGGGCATCGGCGCGAGCGTGCAGAAGCACCAGTGGCTGCCCTACGCCGAAAACGACTTTATCTTCGGCGTCATCGGTGAGGAGCTGGGCTTCTTCGGCTGTGTTATCCTCATCGGTGCGTTTGCGGTGCTGCTGATCATGGGCATTATGATCGCCCTGCGCGCGCCCGACCTGTACGGCACGGTGCTGGGCATCGGCATCATCTCGCAGATCGCCTGGCAGGTGTTTCTGCATATCGCCGTCGGCACGGCACTGATCCCCAACACCGGCATCAGCCTGCCGTTCTTCTCCTCCGGCGGCACCAGTCTGCTGCTGCTGCTGAGCGAGATGGGCGTGCTGTTGAGTATCTCGCGCGCCGGAAATGCCCGGGAACAGCGCCTGGCAGAGCAGCACCGCGCCGAGACAGAACGGATGCTGCAGCGCACCCGCTACCGCAGCAGAGCCGCGCGGTAAGGGGGACGCCCAGCGCCCGCGGCACGGCGGGCACAGCCTATATTTTATTCTCATGGAGGTCCATCATGCGCGTTTTAATTGCTGCCGGCGGTACAGCCGGTCACATCAACCCGGCGCTGGCGATTGCCGGTGCCCTGAAGGCCGCGGACCCGACGGCGGAGATCCACTTTGCGGGCCGCCGCGAGGGGATGGAGTACGGCCTTGTCACCAAGGCAGGCTACCCCTTCCATCACATTGAGATCAACGGCTTCCAGCGCCATTTGAGCCTGGAAAACATTGGCCGCAACATCGTAGCCATCTGGCATCTGGCGCTGTCCGGCCCGCGCACCCGGAAGATTCTGAACGAGGTCAAGCCTGACCTTGTCATCGGCTGCGGCGGCTACGTCAGCGGACCCATCGTCCGCGCGGCAGCCCGGCGCGGCATCAAGACAGCCATCCATGAGCAGAACGCCTTCCCGGGCGTGACCAACAAGCTGCTGGCGAAGGAGGTCAACATTGTGCTGGCCGCCAGCGCGGACGCGGTTGAAAAGCTCGGCGCACCGGAAAAAACCACCGTCGTGGGCAACCCTGTCCGCCCCGAGGTGCTGACCGCGGACCGCGCCGCAGCGCGCGCCAAGCTGAACGCCGGAAACCGCACCGTGATTTTGAGCTTCGGCGGCAGTCTCGGTGCGGACCGCATCAATCAGGTCGTGGCCGACCTCTGCGCCTGGGAAAAGCAGACGCACCGGAACGTGTTGCACCTGCACGCCACCGGCAGCCGCGGCGTCAAGCTGTTTGAAGGGCTGGAAAAGGAAAAGGGCTTTGCCCCCGGCGAGAACCTCGTCGTGACGGAGTATATCAACAACATGCCCCAGCTGCTGGCCGCGGCAGATCTCGTCATTGCCCGCTCCGGCGCACTGACGCTGGCCGAGCTTGAGGCCGTGGGCCGCGCATCGGTGCTGATCCCCAGCCCGAACGTGGCCGAAAACCACCAGTATTACAATGCCCTTGAGCTGCAAAAGGCCGGTGCAGCAGTCGTTATCGAGGAAAAGAACCTGACCGGTGACGGTCTTGTCAAAACTGTCGAGACCCTGCTGACCACACCCGGCAAGCTGGCCGAGATGGGCGCCAACGCCAAGACCCTCGGCAACCCGCACAGCCTTGATTTGATTACCGAAAAGCTGCTGAAGTTGGTCAACGGCTAAGCAAGGCTGCATACACCCTGTAGGGGCGAACATCGTTCGCCTGCCCGTTGTGACGAGCGTCGCCGGGCCACACCCCGTAGGGGCGCATTCTATATGCGCCCGCCCAACGTACCATCCACCCACGGGCAGCCGCCCCAAAATTCACCGGAAAGGAGCCGCTTATGGACCGCAACCAGCGCAGCCGCAGGCAAAAATCCGCAAACGGCTCCTACGCCCAACAGTCCCGCCGCAGTATGGGCAGCCGCTTGGGCCTTGAAAAAAGGAACGCCCCGCGCCCCAAAGCGCCGCCTGAAAAGGCCGCGCCTGCTCCGCATGCGCCCCCGCGGCAGCGCCCTGCGCAGGAGATCAATCCCCAGAAGGCAGGCTACCGCCC
>OLPC01003011.1_pt1 | contig 11733 bp, 10 predicted proteins | sample 1672341 | NCBI WGS metagenome assembly OLPC01 (sample SAMEA3136673, study PRJEB25190) | human gut metagenome | reverse complement strand
CTGATACCCAGGGCGTTGCCCTGGGCTATGAACTGGCTGCCCTTTCAGGGCGCTCGCGGCGCCAGCCCCAAACGTTTTTGCGACGTGTTCGTGGCCCTCACTTTGCGAGCAAAGTGAGCTACAATGCTGCGCCCCAATCACGCGCCCCAAGAAAATCGTTGTCCCGCCGTCCGAGTCCAATAATAAAAATTCGTTGTCCCGCGTGGCTTATATATACGTTGTGTGCTCCGTCCCTCCATGTTAAAAAACACATATTCTTTGGTCGGCTTGCTGTAAATGCGTAATTTTGCATCCGAAACAAGAACGAGGACAGATTTGACTGCTTGCAACCTCTTTAAAACAATGCTAAAACGATGCGGCGATTACTGCGTAGGAATCGTTGGGCGCAAATTGGCACATACAGTCATTTCAAGATACGTTCTGCTCTCACTTTATCAAAAGTCGGGGGCAGTTTTTGTTATTGTATAAAAACATAATCAAAAAGAAATGGGATATTTATTCACATCCGAATCCGTATCAGAAGGACACCCAGACAAGGTGGCCGACCAAATCTCTGATGCCGTGCTTGACGAGTTGCTGGCCTACGACCCCAACTCAAAAGTAGCTTGCGAAACCCTCGTGACCACCGGTCAGGTGGTTGTGGCGGGAGAAGTTAAATCCTCCGCCACCGTCGATCTTCAGAAAATCGTTCGCAACACCATCAAACGCATCGGTTACACCAAGGCCGAGTATAAATTTGAAGCCGAAAGCTGCGGCATCCTCAGTGCCATCCACGAGCAGAGCGCCGACATCAACCGCGGCGTTGACCGTCAGGACCCCAACGAACAGGGGGCCGGCGACCAAGGCATGATGTTTGGCTACGCCAACAACGAAACCGACACCTATATGCCGCTCGCCCTCTCTCTGGCGCACGACATCATGATTGTCTTGGCTGAAATCCGTCGCGAAGGCAAGGTGATGACCTATCTCCGCCCCGACTCCAAGAGCCAGGTGACCATCGCTTACGACGACAACGACCGCGCTGTGGGCATCGATGCCATCGTCGTTTCAACGCAGCACGACGAGTTTATCTCCGCCGAGGAAGCTGGTAGCCAGGAGAAGGCCGACCAGATGATGATGGACAAAATCCGCGAAGACGTCATCGGCATCCTCATTCCGCGCGTCGTTGAAGAACGCGTCAACACACCCGAAGTGAAAGCCCTCTTTGCCAAGGGCGACATCAAATATTACGTCAACCCAACGGGCAAGTTCGTTATCGGCGGTCCCCACGGTGACACCGGACTGACCGGCCGCAAAATCATCGTTGACACCTACGGTGGTAAAGGCGCACACGGCGGCGGTGCCTTCTCAGGCAAAGACCCTTCAAAGGTTGACCGCTCAGCAGCCTATGCCGCACGCCACATCGCCAAGAATATGGTGGCAGCTGGCGTTGCTGACGAGATGCTTGTGCAGTTGAGCTACGCCATCGGTGTGGCAGAGCCCATCTCCATCTATGTCAACACCTATGGCAAGAGCCACGTGGCGATGAGCGACGGCGAAATCGCCAACCACATCAAGGAACTTTTCGACCTGCGTCCGCATGCCATCGAGCAGCGCCTCAATCTGCGCAAGCCCATCTACGAAGAAACCGCCAGCTATGGCCATGTCGGCCGTCTGCCGCGTGTGGTCAAGAAGTCGTTTGACCTTCCGGGCTTCGGCCATAAGGAAATGGAAGTGGAACTCTTCACTTGGGAAAAGCTCGACTACGTTGACCGCATCAAGAAAGCGTTCTCGCTATAAGATAAATTCAGGGGTGTTCAGAAAATTCAAACGGATTTTTCGGGACACCCCTGAACCGAAATATCAGATTACTTAAAATGAATATCACAGTATATGCCGCCTCGAGCGGACAGGTGCCCGACAAATATATCGACATGGCCCGCCAGCTCGGCACCGTCATGGCGCAGGCTGGCCATACCCTTATTAATGGTGCAGGTCGCACCGGACTGATGGGTGCCACTGCCGATGCCGTGCTCTCTGCCGGCGGAAAGGCCATTGGCGTCATCCCTCAGTTTATGATTGACCAGGGGTGGCAGCATCCCGGCATGGCGCAGCTCGTCGTGACCAAAGATATGCACGAGCGCAAGGAAATCATGGCCGAGCGTTCCGATGCCTGCATCGCCCTTCCGGGCGGCGTTGGCACCCTTGAAGAACTCTTGGAGGTCATCACCTGGAAACAATTGGGCATCTATCTCAAGCCCATCGTCATCCTCAATGTCGATGGTTATTACGACGCCTTGCTTGCGCAACTGGAAAAAGCCGTTGACGAACATTTCATGCGTGGCGAGCACCGCCGTATCTGGCAAATCGCCGCCACAGCAGAAGAGGCCGTGCGCCTGGCGGAGACCACGCCCCTCTGGGACACCTCCGTGCGGAAATTCGCCGCCCTCTGATACCCGGCGGCCAATGTGCTGCCAGAGGACGTGGCAATGTTTTGCAATTAGAGTGTTCAAAATACAGAAAATTCTGTGCGTTTCTTTGCCAAACAACAAGTGGCAAAATATGCGCACATGACAAATGAACAAAGCACGGAAGGGAGCGCCCTGAAAGGGCAATCTGTTCACAGCCCAGGGCAACGCCCTGGGTATCAGAGTCTAAACGCCTACGCCCTGTAAGGGCAAAAGTATGGGCGAACGATTGATTTTTACTTTTGCCCTTACAGGGCGTAGGGATTGGGAACATGGCACCCAGGGCGCCAGCCTGGGCTACGGACTTGCTGGGCTTTCAGCCCGTGCAGGGCCGCAGACAAGGCTTTTTTCGCACAATCCCCCACCTACTTCTCATATTTGAATTTTGCCTCCCCTGGCACGCCCCTTGATTTTTTGAAATCCGAAAAAGATGATAGACAGAGAAACCATAGAACGCATCATGAGCGCCGCCGACATCGTCGATGTCGTGAAAGAATTTGTCACCCTCCGCAAGGCAGGCGTCAACTATAAAGGCCTTTGCCCGTTCCACAACGAAAAGACCCCCAGCTTCGTGGTTTCCCCGTCGAAGCAGCTCTGCAAATGCTTCTCATGCGGCAAAGGCGGAAACGTGGTCCATTTCGTGATGGAACACGAGCAGATGAACTATCCCGAAGCCCTTCGCTGGCTTGCCAAGAAATACGGTATAGAAATCCAGGAAAAAGAACTGACGAATGAAGAGCGTGCCGCGCAGTCGGTGAGAGAAAGCATGTTCGTCCTAAACGAGTGGGCCAACAAATATTTCGAAGAAACGCTCCACAACCATGTCGACGGCGTTGCCATCGGCATGGCCTATTTCCGGCAGCGCGGACTGCGCGACGACATCATTCGCAAATTCCATCTCGGCTATTCCCTTCCCGTGCGCGACGCCCTCGCCAAGGCCGCCCTCGCCAAGGGCTTCAGCGAAGAGATGCTGGAGAAAACCGGACTCTGTTACCGCACCGACGAGGGGCGCCTGCTCGACCGCTACCACGCCCGCGTCATCTTCCCCGTGCAAACCGTTTCGGGCATGACCGTCGCCTTCGGTGGACGCACCCTCTCGGCCGACAAGAAAGTGGCGAAATACGTCAATTCCCCCGAGTCGGAAATCTATAGCAAAAGCCACGAGCTCTATGGCCTCTACCTCGCCAAACACGCCATCGTCAAGCAAAACCGCTGCTACCTCGTTGAGGGCTATATGGACGTCATCGCCATGCACCAGAGCGGCATAGAAAACGTTGTCGCCTCCAGCGGCACCTCCCTCACGGAGGGGCAGATACGCCTGATCCACCGCTTCACCGACAATATCACCGTGCTCTACGATGGCGACTCCGCCGGCATCCATGCCAGCCTGCGTGGCATCGACATGCTGCTTGCAGAGGGACTGAACGTCAAAGTCCTCCTCTTGCCCGATGGCGACGACCCCGACAGCTTCGCCCGTAAGCACTCGGCCGCCGACTTTCAAAACTACGTCGAAACCCGCCAGGTCGATTTCATCCGCTTCAAAACCCGCCTGTTGCTCAACGACGCCGCCGACGACCCCGTCAAGCGGGCCTCCCTCGTGCAAGACGTTGTCAACAGCATCGCCGTCATCCCCGACGGCATCGTCCGTCAGATGTACGTCAGTGAATGCGCCCGCCTGCTCTCCGCCCCAGAGCAGCTCGTCGTTTCCGAAATCGCCAAAATCAGGCGTGGCGCAGCAGCATCCCCCCGCCCCGGTGCCGACAGACCGACGCCCCGTGCCGACGCCCCTGCCGCCGCCCCAGCCACAGGGGAAGAAAACGCCCCCGCCGCCGAAGCCATAATCCCCGGCGCCTCCCCAATCGTCAAAGAAGAAGAAATGCTCATCGCCGCCGTCCTTCGCTACGGCGAGCGCCCCCTCACAGCCGACGCCTCCCCCCTCCCCAGCGAAGCGCCCGCCAGCGTAGCCCGCTACGTCAGCAACAGCCTCGCTGCCGACGCCATCACGTTTCGCTCCCCCCTCTTCCGCCAGGTACTCCAGGAAGCAGCCGCCCTCACCCTGCCGCCTGGCGAAACCGCCCTCAGCCATTTCCTTGCCCATCCCAACCCCGAAGTCAGCAGCCTCGCAGCGCGGCTGGGCACCGACAAATACGTCCTCTGCCAGAGCCAGCGCCAAGGATTCGTCAAAGACGAAGACCGCCTCGGCGAACTCGTTCCGCGCCTGGTCCACGATTTCAAAAACACCTTCATCAAGCGCGAAATGAAAACCATCCTCCTCGAGCTCTCCAAGCCCGAAAACCAAACCGACGCCGCCAAGTGTCGCTCGCTCATGGAGCGCTACAAGGAAATGTGTGAAATCGAAAAACAATTTGCCCAAGTTCTGGGCGACCGTGTGCTCAACACCTAATACGCCTCCCCCTCCCTTCCTCCCCTCCGATGAGAAAACAGAGGGAAGCGGAAAGACGCACCGCTGCAAAAACACCCTTCCCCCTCTCCACCAAACAATCCCTCCGCGAAAACATGACAAACCCCTCCATCCCCCTCCGCCTGCTTGCCCTCAGCCTCCTCCTCTCCGTCCTCCCCGTCCTTCGCGCTCAGACCGACCCCTACACGGCCTACATCGAGCGCTACAAGACCCTCGCCGTGCAGCAGATGTACAAATACGGCATCCCCGCCAGCATCACCCTCTCCCAGGGCCTCCTCGAGAGCGGCGCCGGGAAGAGCCTCCTTGCCGCCAAGGCCAACAACCATTTCGGCATCAAAGCAGGCCCCTCGTGGACCGGCCCCGTCATGCTGAAAGACGACGATGCCGTTGGAGAGAAATTCCGAGTCTATCCAAACGTACTTGCCTCCTATGAAGACCATTCCCTCTTCCTCTCCAGGGGTCGCCGCTATGCCTCCCTCTTCGCCCTCGAGCGCGACGACTACAAAGGCTGGGCCCACGGACTCAAATCTGCAGGCTACGCCACCAACCCCCGATACGCCCATCTGCTCATCGGCCTCATAGAGCGCTACGGCCTCCATCGCTACGACCATTTTTCGCGCCATGCCGCCTCCGCCCTCGTGACGAACGAGTCGTCTGCCGCCCCCTCCGCCCTCGTCTCCACCTCCGCCGCCGAGCGCCGTGTTTACCGTTGCAACAAGCGTTTCTATGTCGTGGCCCTTCCCGGCGACACCTACGCCTCCATTGGCAAATGGGCCGGAAAATCCGAGCGCCGTCTGCGCCGTTACAACGAAGTGCCGCGCCGCGCCGCGCTCTCTCCTGGTGACGTCGTCTTTCTGGAAAAGAAAAGGAAAAAAGCCGCCCGTGTGTTGAAACACACGTACCACACCGTACGTCCCGGCGATTCCCTCCACGCCATTTCGCAGCGCTACGGCATGCGCGTTGAAACGATCTACAAGAACAACGGCATACCTCTCGGCGGCCCCATTGCCGTGGGACAGAAACTCAGAATACGATAAGGTATGAGAGAAACGAACACACGCCCCTCCCTGTCTGCCAGACAGAGGGAGAGGGGCATCGTTGGCTTTCGTTGATGGCGTTGACGAGATACAACAGATTATTGGTGATGTAACAAAGAATGGTAGAAACGTCCGAGAGAATACAGATAAAATAAATATCGAATATGATGGATATAGGGTTACTATAAGTAAAACTATACGTAGCCATAAAGGTATTTTTACCATCAAACGATGTATCTTCCACCAAAGGATACAAAATCCATTCTGTCTACCAAAGAAAACGCGATGGGAAATCCATGTAGGGCCGTTGAATCTATAACTGCGACGGTTTTTTAGGAGAATTATCACATATCTTATGAGGATTTTCTGCTCAGGAATTACCAAAAATATTCATGGCGAAAAAAGAATTGGATTCTTACATCGTACGATAGTACAAACGGAAAGGGGAAAATAAAAGAAAGATTATCTGATAACACCACCACGATTACCCCTGGTGCTAATAATGGAAGCAGGGCTGTCGCTTCCTCAGAAAATCTTTCCACAGACAAAGTTACAGAATCCTCCCCATTATCCCAAGAAAACAGACTGAATAATCCCTCCCAATCAGCCATTGAATCCGCATCAGCCGAAGTAGAGACTTCCCCAACCGAAGCCAGAAGGCGGCAGGTAACACCGAGAGTGGGACAAACGTTGTCAAAAAGAGAACGAACGAGTGGCGTTGATGCACTTTTCAGCAGAATATCTGAGAGCGCGGTCCTAGCGGATGAACGAACTCGTCCAGAAGCAAAGAGAAGAATTGAGGAGAAAAAGAAAAAACTCCTCAAAGGATGGGCAATAGCTACTGATAATTAGGCTGATGGCAAGCCTTTGGTTGAATATGAAAAGACGCTGAAATAGCAATAGCAAACGATAAAAAAAATCGTGAGCATCGCGTCTAACATGGCAGCGGTATCCGTTTCTTCCGCATATCCAATGGCGAGGTTTACGGCTTCACTGTCGGCGGAAAAATCTATACTGACCCGAGAATCGTGACAGCCGAAACACTTATCCATGAGTATGTCCCCTGTGGGCCATCACCATACGCGAAGGCAATCCTACGGAATGGAGAAACATTGTCGGTCTGATGAAGGGGACATCCGTATTGGCAAAGGAACAGAAATTGTACCCAGAGCTTAAGAATGATGACGATATTTCCGATGAAGAGCTTGCAACGTTCTCAGGTCGCAGGGGAGCGGAGCGATTGCGTGCGAATCGCAAAGGATTTTGCAGGGCAACGGCAGTGTGTGTTGAAAAGCTGCCACTGTCAGTGCGCTTTCCCGTGTGAAGCAGGCTCTGAGTAAGTTTTGGAAAGGTGTTGCCGATTTCTTAGGCATCCATTATACGAGCGCTGAGGAGATTGCCGACCGCGTAATGAGGGATTTGCTGGAAGGGTTGCCCCACGGAAAATAGGAGGACGGCTTATTGTGTTCGATGAAGCTGATACTGAGGCGATGAAGATGAAGACTGGGTTTGGAGATACTAAGTTCAGTGATGGGTATAAAAAAAGTGCCAAGCATGGCGAGGCGCGACTTAACGCTTTTCAACTTCCTTCCGATGCTGGGCACAATGTTCAGCCAAGTGAGGCAGCACTTAAGCACTTAGAGCCTACTGATGTTGAACACGCTGCAAAGATACAGCAAAAACGCGAGAAAGCTAAAGAAGCACTTGTAAATGTTGCAAAAATATACAAAAATACAACTGACAGTAAGGGCTTTATATCAGATTTAAGCAATAGTCTTGGTCTGAAAAGAGGTAAAACTGGAAGTGCTTATGGTTCACTTGAAACGCTATATGGCAAGGTGTTTACCATCTGGGTGAACAATCATAATATCAATGCAGCAAATGTCGGTGATGAGCCTGTTGAAAGCATTGTTATCAAGACTAAACGCAGTCCTAACAAATTTCATGCAGAAGGCGGTAGTTTTTGGGGAAGAATAAAAAGCATCATAAAGATATATCCCCATAACAAAGTAGACTGATATTGAAAGAGGCACTTTATTCTCCGAATCTTTATGGGCAAAATCGTCTTAAAACGAGGTCTTATAATTGGATTCTGATAAATAATGGAGCAAATCTTTCGTCAGTAATATTGGAGGTTAACCACAAATAAAGACAATATGGAAATTGTAAATTGGTATTTCCTTGATGATGAAACGCTTGAACAGAAAAGAGACAAGCCGTCAGGGAGGGTGGCCTAATCCTCGCACTCGAAAGCGCAACTGGCGATACTCATAACGACTTGCCTTCCACCGACAAAGATACAGAATCCATCCCATCCACCCAAGAAAACGGGTCGAAAAGAACCACCCAATCAGCCGTTGAAGCCGCATCAGCTGAAGTAGAGACCTTCCCTACCGAAGCGCAGAAAGAGACAGGTAACTATAAATGTGCCAAGTGAAGGTCGGCGCGTTTTGTCGAAAAGTCTGCATGAAAAGCCGCAAAGAAATGGTAGAATGAAAACGTCCCCGAACCTGTATTCTATGATACAGAAGCTGGAGAAGTAGAAATAAATAAGACATCAATAGAGAATTCACTTGTTCATCGTTATGGGCAAGCAAAACTTGATGCCATTACATCATTGGTTGATGGTTTTGAAAATGCGGTGTATCTTGGAACCTTGCCAGACTTTGTTAGTCGGGAGGGCGTAAATAATCATTATTTTGCATTCCCTATAAATTATAAAGGTGAGCGTAGCTATGTGTTTTCTAGAGCCATGCAAGATGCCAACAAAAACCGTTTGTATGTACATGAGGTTTTTGTGATAGACAAAATAAAGAAGGGCAATACCCTTCAAACCGCAGCGTTTCAGCCTCACGGAGGTATTGCCCTTTATCGTGACATTCTCGCGAATGTCTTAGATAGAAGTTCATCGTCGGAGAGTGGCACTTCCTCCATCGGTCATGCGGAAAATTTTGCACCCGCAATAAGCCTTCAATCTCGTGGCGATGCTATTTCGTCAGAAAAAGATGAACATATTGACAATTCACCTATTTCTGCTGACAAAGTTGCGGAATCCTCCCCATCCCCCCAAGAAAACGGGCCAAAAAATTCCCCCAAAGCCGCTGTAAAATCCGCGTCAGCCGAAGTAGAAACCTCCCCCACCGAAGCCCAGAAGGAGGCAGGTAACTACAAAATGGGCCACGTGAAGGTTGGCGCGTTTGACGTTACCATCGAAAACCCAAAGGGAAGCGAGCGCAGCGGTACGGATGCCAACGGCAAGAAGTGGAGCGTGAAGATGAACAACACCTACGGATATATTCGTGGCACGGAGGGCGTGGACGGAGACCATATAGACGTGTTCCTTGCAGAGGATATGGATAAGTGGGACGGCAAATATGTGTTTGTCGTTGACCAGTACAACCCCGATGGCACGTTTGACGAACACAAGGTGATGCTTGGCTTTAACAGTATGGAAGAGGCACGGAGCGCCTATCTTTCCAACTATGAAAAGGGTTGGGAGAATGGGCGCAGAATTGTCGTGGCCAGAATCAAGACGGACGGTTTTCAGAAGTGGGTGGATAGCAGTCACAGAAAGACCAAACCATTTGCGCATTACGTGATAGCAGGAGCGGCAGAAGTTTCCGACAACGAAAAGAAACCTTCTGCATCTAAGAAAGGAAAGCCCTGCGTTTCCAAAGAGAATGAAGTAAAGCGCACCGTCGAACATTTCCAGATGGAGACCCCAGAGGAAGCCGCTGCTTTTGATAAGCGCGTTCCCGAAATGGAGGATTCGGAATTGCTTGCGTATATGAAAGAGAATGGCAAGGGTGATATAAACTATGCTTACCACATGAATATCTATGATGAATATGATTATCGGCATACTGACGAACAAACGGAGGCATACAATATCTATATTCAGCAACTGCATGATAGCAATACCACGCTGGAGCAGGCAGAAGAAATGCTTGGCAATATCTTGGGCGACGTTGAACGATTTGCTACGGACGAACGTTCTCAATTGATTGGTCAGTCTGATGCACTTCAAGATTACATTACGGAATTGGAGCGGCAGAAGGAAAACGAAAGAGCCGAGGCTGAAAATAGCGCTGAGGTGGCTCTGCGTGATGCTATCGCTGACCTTATGAGAAAGAGTGGGCTTGATGTCCTTGGCCACGAGGTGGGACAACGGGTGCTGGATGAGGCGAACGGAAGATATGTAAGGTTAAGTGCTAAACAAAAAAGAGCACTTGAAACCGCGACGATAGCAGACGAATCCACTAATAATGCCACAGTCGTTTCAAGTGCTGCTGGTGCATGCGGACTACAAGAAGGGGGAAGATGGTGTGCGTTCGTCAAAGAATGGCATCAATCCCAATGTAACCATACACAGATTGTATGGCGCAGTACGTATGGGCGGAAGACTTTATAGGGTTAAGGTTACGCTGAAGGAGAATACAAGAACGAAGGAGACACCTAAAGCGTATAGTTATGAGGCAACAAAAATAGAGCTGCTTGAAGGTCCTCTCAGTCAAACTGAAAGCAGTCATAACCTTGAACCAAACAACTCTAAGTCAGAAGTATCGGCTGGTCAACATGGGAACGTGTCAGGACTAACATCGACCTTCCCCCGCTATTCCGATAAATCTATAACTGCTGCAAAGTTACTATATGGTGTTGAGAAATCCTATGGCGGCGGTAAGTTTTTTGAAGAATATAACAGAATTCGTAAACAATTCATTGGCGAGAAGGGTGCGGCTGCGGCTGACCACGCAGAGGAGGTTGGTGTACGTCTTGACAACTTGGCTGTGGTCCGCGAGATGGAAGGGGCAGGAAAAGATGCTAAGGCTATCAAGATGGCAACAGGCTGGGAACGTGGTGCGGACGGCAAGTGGCGGTATGAGATACCCGACAGCAAGCTGAGCGACATGACGGACGTGGACGGCAAAGGCACGATGGTGAAGCGCCATGAAGAGGACATGCTATGGACGAGCGGCAAACTGGGTGACGTGGTGGATGCTCCTGAATTATTCAAGGCTTATCCCGAACTGAAAAACGTTCGCTTGGAGACGGATACCATGATGAATGACTTACCGAGTAATGGTGAGTTCAGCCCGAGTACGAACACCATCACCATACATTCCGACAATCTGAAATATCTAAACTCAATACTCAACCATGAGATTCAGCACGCGATACAGCATATAGAAGGGTTTGCGAGGGGTGGTAATCCCGAATATTTACAGTGGCGAATTGAAGCCGCTAAAAAGGAGTGGCGTGCGCATGCCTGGGCTGACGCTTTGCGTGATAAGGCAGAAGAGATAGGTGAGCACTACAATCAGGTGGAAGTGGAAAAAGCCTTGATTGATGAGTATAAGGAAATGGGCATGGATAATGACGAATGGATGCCTGATAAGGAAACACGCATCAAGGGATTTAATTACTTCGCGAGGGGCTATGCCGACAGAAGTTTTGATGACGACATTCGGGCATTTAGGCTGAATGAATCCACACGCAGCGATTATAACCCCTATGTGGAATACACAAAACTTGGCGGAGAAGCTGAAGCTCGCAATGTGCAAGCCCGTATGGGGATGAATGACGAAGAACGCCGCGCGTCTTTAGCCGCTGAAACCGAGGATGTGGCTCGTGAAGACTAGATATTCCTGCAAGACGCGCTGAATGGTGTGAGCGAGAGCCGCGAGCCATCTATTTGGTTGCCTAAAGATGAGTATGCAAAGGTTGCTCATGCTATTGCTACGAACAAGGGTTTTAAAAAGGCGGGCATGAATGAACGCGAGTTCGGGATAAGGATTGCGTAAAAAATAGGGTAAAACGAGCTAAAATA
>OLPC01002999.1_pt1 | contig 11765 bp, 6 predicted proteins | sample 1672341 | NCBI WGS metagenome assembly OLPC01 (sample SAMEA3136673, study PRJEB25190) | human gut metagenome | reverse complement strand
CGAACTGTGCCCTCGACGGAACTGCCACGTGTATGCGGCGTATGGTGGAGAGGGGCTGGCAGAGACGCGCCATGATTATCTGCGAGTTGAGGCCGTTGAAGAGGCTCTGATGGAAGGCGCCCCAGAACTTCTGCGACACCTCCTTGTGCATGTGCATACCGATGAGCACGTCGGTGGCGCGGAATTCCTTGAAGGCATGTCTGATGCCGTTGGCGATGTTGGCAGCCACACGCACCTGCGTGGTCATGGTCATGTCGGCAGATGCGGCGTACTTTGCCATGCGGTCGAGCAGTTGCTGGCCCTGCTCCTGATGGCGGCGCATATCTTCATCGTCGTAAACCACGTTCAGACCCACGAGCGTCGTCGTGTTCTTGGCGTTGCGCATCATCATAGCCACGTTTACGAGGCGCTGGGCATACTCAGGATACTTCATCGGGATGAGAATCTTCTCTTCCGTCAGCTTTGTGTCCTTCTCGTCTGCTATTTCCTTGTCGCGCAGCGTGATCTGCTGTGCGGCTTGTTCCGTAATCATTGACGATATGATGCACGTGAAGAGAATCATTATGACGATGCCGTTGAGCATGTCGTCATTGACGAGCGACTGCCCGGGTGCGGTCTCGATGTTCATGCCAATCATCAGCATGGCGATGGCTCCTGCCGCATGCGCCGACGTCAGACCGAACATCATGTTGCCCGATGATATCGGCAGACGGAACAGCTTGCTGGCGATATAGGCTGCAAGCGCCTTGCCCAACGTGCCGAATCCGGCCACGATAAGAACCACCATGAGGATGTTGCCGCCTTGGAAGAGCATGCGCACGTTTATGAGCATTCCCACGCCGATAAGGAAATAGGGGATGAAGAGGGCGTTGCCGATAAACTCGATGCGGTTCATCAGTGGCGATACGTGCGGTATGTAGCGGTTGAGGATGAGGCCGGAAAGGAACGCGCCGAAGATGCCTTCTATGCCGACCGACTCGCCGAGCGTGGCGCTCATGAAGAGGATGGCAAGCACGAAGATGAACTGCATGACGGCATCGCTATAGCTTCTCAAGAACCAGCGTGTAAGGCGAGGGATGATGAGCGCCAGCGCCACGCTGTAAAGCACGAACTTGCCCGCAAACCACAGCCAGAACCCGAAGGTGGTTTCGCCCTTGTATGCCTCCACGACGGCTGCCAGTACGAAGAGCGCCAGCAGCAGGGCTATCATCGACGAACCTACCGAAAGCACCACGCTGGGCTTCTTATGCAGACCGTAACGTCCCACGATGGGGTAGGCGATGAGCGTGTTTGACGCCATGATGCATCCAAGGAGCAATGAGGCTATCTGTGAGTAATGGAGCAGGGTGAGGCTTGCTACGTAAGTGATAATCAGCGGAATGGCGAATGTCAGCAGTCCGAAGACGCCGAATCGTCCCTTGTTTCGGCGCACGCCGTCGGTATCCATCTCAAGGGAAGCAAGGAACATGATATAGTAGAGTCCCACTTTGCCGAACAGCTCGAAGGAGTTGTCGCGTTCAAGGATGTTGAAGCCATACTTGCCCACGGCAACGCCAGCCAACACCATACCGATGATGTGGGGGATGCGCAGCTTGCCCATGATGATAGGGGCGAAAAGAATGATAAGCAGCACCACGAAGAAGATGATAGTGGGGTTGGTTATCGGAAAATAGCTGGCGATGTCGGTCATATAATTATGTGTATATTTGTATAATGCAAAGTTACACATAAAAATCCGTAATCTTATTATGATGCCAATAAAAAGAAAGCAGTGCAGACTGTATGGGGATGCAGAAAGTCATGCTTCCCCATCAGTTTGCACTGCCAAAACCTATATTATCCTAATTATACCTCAATCGTTTCGAGTTATAACATTTCATCATTCTCTGCATTAGTATCTTGCTGAGAATTCGCTTACGTTCAGAACGCGGAACTGGAAGTCGTCTTCGTCGTCCATGTAGTCCTGATAAATGCGCATCTTCTTGCCGTCGAAGCGTACTGTTACGTCTGCGTAATCGTCGTCGTCATCGTCATAGTCGCCGATTTCGAACGGCTCCCAGCAGCGAAGGATGCCGTAATTGGTGTCTTTCCATTCCCAACGACCAATCTCTACGTCGCCGTCCATATAGAAGCAAACGAATGTGCCGCAGGGCGAGAAGATGGTGCGGTAGCAGTAGTCGTCCTTGTCGTCAAGGATGTCGTCCTCGTCGAAGTCCCATTGCTTGCCTTCAGGCGATAAGGTTACCTCCTGGTACACTCTGCCGAGATTCAGCCATTGCTTGCCGTAAGCGAAGTAAACGCCGTTGGCGTAAAGCCATGTTTCCGAGCTGTCCATTCTCCATGAGCGGCAAAGCTGGCGTATAGCTGGGTCTGGCTTATACTGGAAGTCGATGTCTACTACGATGGTGATGTCCACACCGAAGCTGTTGGTGTACGTAATGGTGGCGTAACCTGTGATGCCGTTGTCCTTGATGCGGATGGTGGTCTGGTTGCTAAGCTGGTAAACGCCGTCCTTTACGCGTGTGTATGTACCGTATATATACAGGCCGTTATCAATGATGATGGTACCTTCTGCGTCAACGGCGCGTGTCTTCATACGCTCTGTGCCATGCTTCTTGAAGATGGCTGTAGAGCCGTCAGCCTGGCGTGTCACGCCGACAGTCTGCTGCTGTGCCTTCTTTGCCTTTGGTGTAGTGATGAGGAAGTGTCCGTCTGCGAACAGCTCTATGGAGTTGAACTCCTGGTCTGTCTTGCCGTCACCCCAAGTCTTTACGTCCATCTTGATGGCGTCCTTGGCATATTGCTCGTCAGCGTTGTTGCCGAGTGTGAATTCTGTGGAAGGCTTTGCACCGTCAGGGAATTGTGACTGCTTCTCGTTATCGTCGCTGTCACATGCCACGAAGCCTAATGAGGCGATGGCAATAATTAATGAATAAAGAATGTTTCGTCTCATGATGTTTGGTTTTTTAGTTGTTAGTAAAATGTGGATGGTTATGTGGTTGCAAAGATATGTAATATGTTTTACATTTGCAAGAGTTCCGAAATGGAATAATTTATAGGAATTTCTAACGAAATCTAATTATTGTAAACAAACTGACTGTGTGGGCACAAAAAAAGGCATTTGGTTTATTTTTGTAAAAACCAAATGCCTTGATGTCTTGCTTTTTGCATGTCAATGGCATGCTAAAAGCGATATTTAATCCATTGTATCAGTCGAGCTAGGGTGTATAAACAAAAAAATCCCCGCAGTCTCTCCGAAGAGAAGACCACGAGGAAACACCCCTGTGGGCGCTGAGGGATTCGAACCCCCGACCCTCTGCTTGTAAGGCAGATGCTCTAAACCAGCTGAGCTAAGCGCCCGATTGCTTTTGTCATTACTTTTGTTGTTGTAATGCTTAGTTCTTTAAAGCGAGTGCAAAGGTAGGGGATTTTATTTAAACCTCCAAATGTTTTCGCGCTTTTTTTCAAAAAAACTTCAAAAAAGTGCATTTTTCTTTGTTTCTTGGGCTGTTTGGGGAGAATGTATGGTGGTTTTAGGGGCGAATTCGAGGTTTTGCTGTATCTATAGATAATGAATCAGAAAAGTCAACTCTGGCTCTGTTATTTCTTTTTTTCTGTAAATTGCTGTTTGTCGATGATATAACACATGAGCTTGCGGTACAAACTTAGGACGCCATAGCCTCCTATGTTAGCCTTGTAAGCTTGTAAATTGCTGTTTGCACATTTATTAAAACAAAGAAAGCGGGCTGTAAACCCAATAACCAATATAGCTTGTGCTATGCGATTATTGGGCTTACAGCCCGCCTTGTGTATGTCGTTAGCCGACTTTTTAGAACTCTGCGCTCTTCGGTGTACGCGGGAAGGGGATGACGTCGCGGATGTTCTGCATACCGGTTACGAAGAGGATGAGGCGCTCGAAGCCGAGACCGAATCCGCCGTGGGGGCATGATCCGTACTTGCGGGTGTCGAGATACCATGTCATATCCTTCATCGGGATGTGGCGCTCCTCAATCTCGTTCATCAGCTTGTCGTAGCTCTCCTCACGGACAGAACCACCGATAATCTCGCCAATCTGCGGGAACAGCACGTCGGTGCCCTGAACGGTCTTGCCGCTCTTGCCGCCGAAGCCAGACTCCTCTGCGTCTATCTTCATATAGAAAGCCTTGATGGCCTTCGGATAGTTGGTCATGATAACCGGCTTCTTGAAGTGCTCCTCCACGAGGAAACGCTCGTGCTCTGAAGCGAGGTCGTCACCCCATTCGCACGGGAACTCGAACTTCTTGCCGTTCTGGATGGCCTCCTGCAGGATGCGGATGCCCTCGGTGTAAGGCAGACGTACGAATTCTGAGTTGAGTACACTCTCAAGGCGTGCGATAAGACCCTTGTCAATCATCTTGTTGAGGAACTCCAGGTCGTCCTTGCAGTTCTCGAGTGCCCAGCGGATGCAGTACTTGATGAAGTCTTCCTCGAGGTCCATAAGTCCGTCAAGGTCGATGAAAGCCACCTCAGGCTCCACCATCCAGAACTCTGCCAAGTGGCGCGGAGTGTTTGAGTTCTCAGCGCGGAATGTAGGTCCGAAGGTGTAGATGGCGCCGAGAGCTGTTGCTCCGAGCTCGCCTTCGAGCTGTCCTGATACGGTCAGCGAAGTCTGCTTTCCGAAGAAATCGTCAGAATAGTCAATCTTTCCGTCCTCAGTCTTCTTGAGGTTATAGAGGTTCTTGGTTGTCACCTGGAACATCTGACCGGCTCCCTCACAGTCGCTTGCTGTGATAAGCGGAGAGTTGAAGTAGAAGTAGCCGTGCTCATGGAAGTATGTGTGGATGGCCATTGCCATGTTGTGGCGGATGCGCATCACGGCACCGAATGTGTTGGTGCGGAGGCGGAGGTGAGCATACTGGCGCATATACTCGAACGACTGTCCCTTCTTCTGCATCGGGTAGTCGTTGCCGCAGAGACCGTAAATCTCGAGGCTCTCGCACTGTATCTCTGATGTCTGGCCCTTGCCCTGGCTCTCCACGAGAGTACCTACGGCGCAGATACAGGCACCAGTAGTGATCTGCTTGAGCATTTCAGCGTCCACCTTTGTCGGGTCGACAACAATCTGAATGTTATTGATGGTTGAACCGTCGTTGAGTGCGATGAAGTCTACAGCCTTAGAGCTGCGGTGGGTACGCACCCATCCCTTTACGCACACGGTCTGTCCGAAGTCGGTGCGCTTGAGGGCGTCGACGACCTTTGTTCGCTTTATTGTTTCCATTTAATTAAAACATTACTCGTTTTCTGTTATTATTCAAAAGCTCCCATACGCAGCATCTCCACTTCCTTCTCAGTGAGGAAGCGCCAGTCGCCGCGACGGAGATTCTTCTTTGTGAGTCCTGCGAACTGCACGCGGTCGAGCTTAACGACGCGATAACCGAGGTGTTCGAATATACGGCGCACGATACGGTTCTTGCCGCTGTGGATTTCGATGCCCACCTGGCTCTTGTCAGTGTCGCTTGCATACTCGATGGCGTCTGCATGCACCTCTCCGTCCTCAAGCTCGATGCCGTCAGCGATCTGCTGGAGGTCGTGAGCTGTTACGTTCTTGTCCAGATATACGTGATATACCTTCTTCTTGAGGAACTTCGGGTGTGTGAGCTTAGAAGCGAGGTCGCCGTCGTTGGTCAGGAGGAGCACACCGGTGGTGTTGCGGTCGAGACGTCCAACGGGATAGATGCGCTCAGGGCAAACGTCCTTCACGAGATCCATGACAGTCTTGCGCTGCTGGGGATCGTCGCTTGTAGTTACGCAGTCCTTCGGCTTGTTGAGGAGCACGTAAACCTTCTTCTCCAGTGACACGGGCTGGTCATGGAACTTGATCTCGTCGGTGCGAACCACCTTTGTGCCGAGTTCGGTTACCACCTCGCCGTTAACAGTCACTACGCCAGCCTGGATAAACTCATCAGCCTCACGGCGTGAGCAGATGCCTGCGTTGGCAAGGAACTTGTTAAGACGGATCGGCTCGTTCGGGTCGATATGCTCTTCCTTATACTCGATGCGCTTCTTCATGCTATACTTAGCGTTGGGATCGTATCCATGCGTGCGCTGACGGTTGTTGTAACCGCCCTGCTGGCCGTAGCCACCGCGCTGATAACCGCCCTGCTGTCCGTAGCCACCGCGCTGATAACCGCCCTGCTGTCCGTAGCCACCGCGCTGATATCCACCCTGCTGGCCGTAGCCGCCGCGCTGCTGATAACCGCCACGCTGCTGTCCGTAACCGCCGCGCTGCTGATAGCCACCACGCTGCTGACCGTAACCGCCGCGCTGCTGATAGCCGCCGCGCTGCTGATAGCCGCCCTGCTGCTGGTCGCCGTCCTGATTAAAGTGCTGCTGCTGGTCGTTGTTCTGCTGGTCGCCTTCCTGGTTGTTGTTATAGCGGGGACGATAACCTCCCTGCTGACGTGACTGATAGCCCTGCTGGTCGCCGTCCTGGTTGTTGTTATAGCGGGGACGATAGCCACCCTGCTGACGCGGCTGGTATCCGCCCTGCTCTCCGTCCTGGTTGTAGCGGGGACGATAGCCACCCTGCTGGCGCTGCTGATAACCGCCACGCTGGTAGCCACCCTGCTGGCGCTGCTGATAGCCGCTGTTGCCTGACGCTCCCTGAAGACCTGCTCCGAAGCCTTCGGGAAGGAATCCTCCTCCCTGGCTGTCGTTAGAAGCCTGCTGGCGCTCGGCGTTATAAGGACGCTGGGTGTGAATGCGCGGACGCTGCGGGCGACCGGTCACACTGCGATACTCTCTCTGATAATTGCCTGCAGCACGGCCGTAGCTCTCGCTATTGCCAGTAGTCTGATCTGCTGCTTTCTGTTCCTGATTCTTTTCCAATTCTGAATCCATAATTCTTTTCTTTCTTTTTAAATTGTAATGTTATTGGCCTCTCGGCAAGTCACACCCATGGGATTTTTTGCATAGATGCGCTTCTTCTTAACTAACTATATATTGATAAAACTCTAATCTTGTTTTGTTGTCTGCTTTTCTTTTATGCCGTGTTTCAAACTTGGCTTAGATACCGGTGTAGTTGAGCGGAGTGATAGCCATAAGCTCTGCCTTTACTGCGTTGCTGACGTTGAGTGTCTTGACGAACTCGTGGATGCTCTCCTCTGTCATGTGCTTGTTGGTACGTGTGAGTGCCTTGAGAGCCTCGTACGGATGCGGATAAGCCTCGCGACGGAGAATGGTCTGGATGGCTTCAGCCACGACAGCCCATGTGTTGTTGAGGTCTTCCTCCAGCTTCTCCTCGTTGAGGATGAGCTTGCGCAGACCCTTCAATGTGCTCTGGATGGCAATGATGCCGTGTCCGAAGGGCACGCCTACGTTGCGGAGAACGGTAGAGTCGGTAAGGTCGCGCTGTAGGCGGCTTACCGGGAGCTTCTGGGCGAGGAACTGCAGCACGGCGTTAGCAATGCCGAGGTTGCCCTCTGAGTTCTCGAAGTCGATGGGGTTCACCTTGTGCGGCATGGCGCTTGAGCCTACCTCACCTGCCTTGATCTTCTGCTTGAAGTACTCCATAGAGATATACATCCAGAAGTCGCGGTCGAGGTCGATGATGATGGTGTTGATGCGGCGCATAGCGTCAAACACGCTTCCGAGGCAGTCATAGTTGCTGATCTGTGTGGTGTACTGCTCTCTCTGCAGACCGAGCTTCTCGCTTACGAATCTGTTGCCGAAAGCCTTCCAGTCATACTCAGGATAAGCCACGTGATGAGCATTGTAGTTGCCGGTGGCACCACCGAACTTGGCTGTCATCTTGCAAGCCTTGAGTTCTTCAAGCTGCTGTGTGAGACGATAAACGAATACCATGATCTCCTTGCCGAGGCGTGTGGGCGATGCGGGCTGACCGTGTGTCTTTGCGAGCATAGGCACGTCCTTCCATTCGTCGGCATACTGCTGGAGCTGAGCGATAAGCTCCTCCACCATAGGATAATACACCTCTTCGAGTGCTTCCTTGATAGAGAGGGGCACGCTGGTGTTGTTGATGTCCTGTGATGTCAGTCCGAAGTGTATGAACTCCTTGAATGCGTCAAGTCCTCCAATCTTGTCGAACTCTTCCTTAATGAAGTACTCCACAGCCTTCACGTCGTGATTGGTCACCTTCTCGATGTCCTTCACGCGCTGTGCCTTCTCCTCGTTGAAGTCCTGGTAGATGGCGCGCAGGGTGGGGAAGAGGTTATGGTCGAAGTCCTTGAGCTGCGGGAGCGGAAGCTCGCACAGCGTGATGAAATACTCTATTTCCACGCGTACTCTGTAGCGTATGAGTGCATACTCTGAGAAATAGTCAGCAAGGGGCTCTGTTTTGCCACGATAACGTCCGTCTATAGGCGAAATGGCTGTAAGCAAATCAAGTTTCATGTGCTTTGTATAGCTTTACTATAAAAAATATATATATTATGGTGCAAAATTACAAATTAAAATGATACCATGCTATATATTTCACATTAATTATAGTCAAAAAATATTTTGAGAGACAAAATATTTTAGTTGAGAGTTCAGAGTTGATAGTTGAGAGTTATGATTAGCTTATGTTTTAATTCTTAAAAGCTATGCGGAGTAATCATAACTCTCAACTCTCAATTTTCAACTCTCAACTGGATATTACTCCTCCAGCGCTTGCGTAAACTCGCGGTGGAATGTTGAGAAGAAGTGGAGGTTTTCGCGGCGTGCTTCCTCATCGAGGCTCCACAGCGACTCTTCTCCTGCTCGGTGAGCCAGTACGCGACGGACGCAGCGGGCAATCTTTCGCTTGTTGTTTCGTGCCTGCAGCTGGTCGCCCTGGATGTTGTTGTGTGTGGCGTATGAGAAAGCGCAGAGTCGGCGCATGAAAGTTTCGTAGCGGTTGAAGAGCAATGCCTGGCGCATCATCTTCTCAGGGTCAGCGTCCAGTCCTTCCATGTCCATCAGTCCCTCCATGTTCTCATGGCTCCAGTCAGCCTCGTCCACCCAGAACCACTGGAATCCGAGTCGCTGTTCCATGTGCATGAGTCGCTGTGCGATGCTGTCCTCGTCCACGTTCTCCTCAGCTGTGAACAGTCCGAAGGCGAATCTTGCGAGTGACACGCCGTTCAGCTCCAGGCTGTCGGCGCCTTCCACCTCGTCGCCGACAAGCTCCACGCGCCAACGTGCCGACTTGTTCTTGATGAGTGCGGAGTGTGCTCCCATGAGCAACTCGTCCAGCGTGCCCTGAAGCGGCAGCTCGGTTACGAGCGAGAGATTGTCGTGTATGTTGCGGACAGAGAGCGTGCCCTCGTCGTTAGCCACACACATATAGCTCAGTCGTCCTCCGTCGAGCGACAACTGGAAACGGTCGTTAGTGTCGTTGCCCACGAACATGTAGGCATAAGACGCTACGTCTTTGTGGTTCACCTCGATGTCGCCCTGCACGTTGTTGTCTGTGGCGTCCTTCAGAGAGAATCCTATGTAGGGAATGCAGAGTCTTATGGTGAACGGTTCGCCCTTACGCGGTGTAAGTCGGCAGAGGATGCCGTCTTCGCCGATAAGGTCTTTCTTCACCAGCCATCCCTCGTCGGTCTCCTGCGCCTGCTCCACGCTCACGTCGCCGTACGACCAGTAGAGGTCGAAGACTATTTCGTTGTCGTCCTCGCGGACCACGGTCACGAAGTCTTCAGGGTCGTCGCCGAGGTATACTGCTTCCACGGGCTTCACCTCTTCATCGCCGTCGCCAAGGACGCATACCTCAAGGTTGCCCACCATCGGATCGTCTTCCCACTCGTCCTCACCGGCTCCTACAGCGCGGAACACCACGAAGGTCAGTCTGCTCTGCTGGCGCGTGCCGTCCGGACGGCATAGATAATATGTCGTCTCCTTAGGCAAGTAAATAGGTGTTGTGATGTACGGGCTCTGGCAGCGAGCCGAATATTCCACCTCTGTCCAGGCGGTTAAGTTTGCTTCAGTGTTACTGCTGTTCATTTCTTAAAGCTACAATGTTATCCTTGTATGATTTTATTTTGGGACTGCAAAATTACTGAAAAAATATGAGATAGTCAAATCTAACTGGAAATTAAAAGTGTTCGATTATTTGCGAACACGAAATAAAAGCGTTAACTTTGCTGCATGAAGATAGAATTTGACAAAGAGTATTTGTCTGACTTATATTTCAATGGTAAAACTACTGACAAGAAACATAGATTCCAACCCGAAGTAATACGCAGTTATCAAAAGGCTGTCGCTATATTGGCTAATGCTAAGCGCGTTGAAGATTTGTTTGTATTCAAATCTTTGAATTATGAGGTTCTTGTAGGCGATAAAAAAGGTGTTTCTTCTGTGAGATGTGGAAAGCAGTATCGTTTGGAATTTATAGTCAAAGACAATATGGAGGATATCACTATCAGAGTGTGTTATCTATTGGATATTAGTAATCATTATAAGTAAAAGCAATATGGATAAAGCGAAAATATATTCTGTGGACGAACTTGTGCCGTCTGTACCCATACATCCTGGTGAAATCATAAAGGATGAACTTGAGTCGCGTGGTATATCCCAGCGAAAGTTTGCGTCAATAATAGGATGTTCTTATTCGGTGTTCAATGAGATGCTCAACTGTAAGCGTCCGGTTACCACCGATTATGCGTTACGTATTGAGGCTGCGCTTGGCATCAAGGCGTATATTCTTATGAATATGCAGAGCGAATATAATATTCAGACAGCTCTGCGTGACAATCGTTTGGCTGGTATCTTAAGTATGATACGATCTGCAGCTGCTGTCTTTTAATCCCAAATCGGTCATTAGAACTTGAGGTTGTAACGTATTCTCGCCCTCTTCGGCGGTTCTGCCGAATACAATATTTGCATTTCTGATGCTCAATACTATGAGTCTGGCGCACAACAAAATCTTTGGTGCGAAATTCTCGAGTTTTGAGCGGTAGGAGGCAATGTGTTAATACACAGTGTGTTATGCGGTTTTCTGACGAATCGCTATGAAATCCGACTCGCAAACGAGCCGTTTTCTTCTGCTATAGAGCCACTTTTACACTCCAATACCGTCGCTTTTGTAATACAATAAAGCCTCTTTTACACTCTGATAGTGGCACTATCGGACTGTAAAAGAGGCTTTATCGTTAAACGTGGGTGCCGTTTGCACAGCAAAACACCCCAAAAACAGCAAAATAAAACTCTATAATCAATTTTTATTTTGTAACATGTTTTTACTCTTGTACAATATTTGCATAGCGGTGCGCTGCACCGCCGCCCGCCTACTTCTTCTGTGTCTTTGAGAACGAGTAAGGTGCGTCTGTGTCTGCTGTTCCGCGCTGCTTGTTGGGCGTCGGCGCGAGGTCGTAGACGAACTGCGCTCCGTTCATGAGGTCGGTGCGTGTGATGTAGTTGTGTGAGTAGGGCTTGCCGTTGAGAGTGAGAGCGTTCACGTAGCAGTTCTCCTCAGAGTTGTTGTTGGCCTTGATGCTTACGGTCTTGCCGTTCTCGAGGTGGAGCTTCATCTCGTCGAAGTAAGGAGTGCCGAGGACGTACTCGCCCGAACCCGGGCAGACAGGATAGAATCCCATGGCTGAGAATACGTACCAAGCCGAAGTCTGACCGTTGTCCTCATCACCGCAATATCCGTCGGGCGCTGCCGTATACATGCGGTCCATCACCTGACGAATCCAGTACTGTGTCTTCCAAGGCTCACCTGAGTAGCCATAGAGGTAAATCATGTGCTGTACGGGCTGGTTGCCGTGAGCATAGTTGCCCATGTTCATGATCTGCATCTC
>OLPC01002991.1_pt1 | contig 11791 bp, 11 predicted proteins | sample 1672341 | NCBI WGS metagenome assembly OLPC01 (sample SAMEA3136673, study PRJEB25190) | human gut metagenome | reverse complement strand
TGCTGATGGACGAGCCCACCAGCGCCCTGGACCCCGGCTCCACCATGAAGGTGGAAGAGCTGATGAGTGCGCTGAAAAAGAACTACACGGTGGTCATCGTCACCCACAACATGCAGCAGGCTGCCCGTATCAGCGACCGCACGGCCTTCTTCCTGCTGGGCGAGCTGGTGGAGGTGGGCCCCACCAACCAGATCTTCAGCGCCCCGCAGGACAAGCGCACCGAGGATTACATCTCCGGCCGGTTCGGTTAAATCGAGGAGGAAAGACCAATGAGCATCCGCAAACAGTACGACACCGATCTGGAAGCCCTCAAGGCGGCGCTGGTGGAAATGGGCAGCAACTCTGCCGAGGCCGTGGAGGCCGCTCTGGAAGCACTGTGCATCGCCGATGCCGAAGCCGCCCAGAAGATCGTGAAGGGCGACAGCCGCATCAACAACATGGAGCGGGACATCGAGCACCGCTGCATGACCCTGCTGCTGCGGCAGCAGCCGGTGGCCGGTGACCTGCGCCGCATCTCCACCGCCATGAAGGTGGTCACCGACATTGAGCGCATCGGCGACCATGCTTCGGACATTGCCGAGATCATCCCGCATCTGGTCACCGTGCGCAAGGAGGGCGACCCGGCGGTGAGCCAGGCCATTGCCATGGGCCGCAAGGCATACCAGATGATCCAGGACGCCATGGCGGCACTGACCGCGGAGGACGAGCTGGCCGCCCGCAAGGTCATTGCGGCCGACGACGCCGTGGACTTTGACTTCAATGCCATCAAGCACACCCTCGCGCAGGAGATCGCAGCCGACCCCGCTAAGGTGGACGCTGCGCTGGACCTGCTGATGGTGATCAAATATCTGGAACGCATCGGCGACCACGCGGTGAACGTGGCCGAGTGGGTGCAGTTCGTGCGCACCGGCCGTTACAAGGACGAGAGCATGTTTTGATCAAGCGATTTTCCTCATTTTCTTCCAGATGGGCCGCGCTGTGCAGTTCGTGCACAGGCGGCCCTTTTTGCTGGGAAAAATAATTCAAAAATTTTTATCATTTCGTGCAATCTTCCGGGACCGTGTTTCGTATACGAAGTGTAAGGGCCTTCAAGCAAGACCTGCAGTTCCCGTGCGGTGGGTGTCCGGCTTCCCCCAGTCCCCGCCCGCCGCACCGTTACAGAGGAGATCCAGATGATGCAGACCAAGAACGAGATGCTGGAGAGCCGCACGGAAGCCGTCAGCCGCGACGCGCTGGTGCGGGCGGCTCTGCAGGAGATCACCCAGAATTACCGCGAGGCCAGCCTGTCCAACGTGGCGCGGGCCTATGGCGTTTCGCTGGCATACGTCAGCGAGTGCGTGCGTGCGCAGACCGGCAAGACCTACAAGGAGCTGCTGCAGAGGCACCGCATGGAGACGGCGGCCCGCCTGCTGCGCCGCAGCGATCTGAACATCCAGCAGATCATTGCCCAGGTGGGTTACGAGAACACCAGCTATTTTTATCGTCTGTTCCACGAGCGCTACGGCCTGAGCCCCCGTGAGTACCGTCAGGTGCGCGCAGTCCGCAGCCGGACCACGGCCTGAGCATTCCAGGCAAGAGAATCACTTTCCCCCCTGAGCAGGGCACCGGTGTGAGACGCACGGTGCCCTGCTTTTTTGCAGTTGTGCCGACGCACAAAAAACTGGTGTTTTCTGGCAGGATGTAGTATAATAACAAGTGCAACAAAGCTGTGCCGCGCCTTCCTTGCGGAGAATATGCGGCAGGATAAGAGGGTGTAAACAGATGTTTCGTGGAGCAGTGAGAGGAGATCTGCCGCAGATCCTGCAGATCTATGCCCATGCGCGGGAAGCCATGGCGGCTTCGGGCAACCCCACCCAGTGGGGCGACAACTTTCCCCCGCAGGAGCTTCTGGAGGAGGACATCGACTCCAACCGGCTGTTCGTGTATGTGGTCAACGGCCAGCTGCTGGGCGTGTTCGCCTTCATTCTGGGGGTGGACCCCACCTATCAGGTGATCGAGGACGGAGCATGGCTGAACGATACCCTGCCCTATGGCACCATCCACCGGCTGGCCTCCTCCGGCAAGAGCAAGGGGGTGGCTTCGGCGGTCATCGAGTGGTGTCTGGAGCATTGCCAGAGCCTGCGGGCGGACACCCATGCCGACAACCAGATCATGCAGCATCTGCTGGAAAAGAACGGCTTTACGCGCTGCGGCATCATCCATGTGGCGGACGGAACGCCCCGCATCGCCTACCAGAAGCTGGCCCTGACCCAGCAGCACAGCTGAGCCAAAAACACAACATAGCACCCTTTGCCCCGAGGGCCCGGCCCCGGGGCAGGGGGTGCTTTTTTTGTCGTCAAAACTGCAAAACTGTATTTTATGCAAATACAGTTTTCGGGGCGAAAAAATAAAAGTTCACAAAAATTGGAAAACGAGAGAGAAAAATGCCTGGAAATACTTCCTCTTTTGGGCCGTCTGTGCTATAATGACACTTGTTCTTGGGTAAGAGACAGAAAACTGTACGCATGAGGCGTACAGCATAAAGAGGAGTGTTATCATATTATGAAGACCCTGAAAGCTGCTGTTGCAAAATACAACGGCATCAGTCTGATCCTGCGCATCCTCGTCGGCCTGGCAGTCGGCGTGGTGCTGGCACTGGTGGCCCCGGGTGCCGGTTGGGTGGCTGAGTTCGGCAACCTGTTCGTCGGCGCATTGAAGGGCATTGCCCCGGTGCTGGTGTTCGTGATCGTGGCAAGCGCCCTGGCACAGGGTTCTTCCAGGCTGGACCGCCGCTTTGGCACGGTGATCTGGCTGTACATGCTCACCACCTTCCTGGCCGCTGCCATTGCGGTGGTGACCAGCTTCCTGTTCCCGGTGACCGTCGTGCTGGCCGATGCCGCCCAGTCTGACGTGGTGCCCCAGGGTCTGGGCGAAGTGCTGAGCACCCTGCTCACCAACTTTGTGGCCAACCCCGTGGCGGCCATCATGAACGGCAACTACATCGGCATCCTGTTCTGGGCCTGCATGTTCGGCATTGCCATGAAGGGCATCGGCTCTGAGAGCACCAAGATCTTTATGGCCAACACCGCCGATGCGGTGTCCCAGATCGTGCGCTGGATCATCAATCTGGCACCCTTCGGCATCATGGGTCTGGTGTACACCAACGTTTCCGGCAACGGCCTGGCCATCTTTACCCAGTACGGCAAGCTGCTGGCCCTGCTGGTGGGCACCATGCTGTTCATGGCCCTCATCGTCTCCCCCTTCATCATGTTTATCTATCTGGGCTGCAACCCCTATCCGCTGGTGTTCCGCTGCCTGCGTGAGTCCGGCCTGACCGCCTTCTTCACCCGCAGCTCCGCCGCCAACATCCCCGTGAACATGGCCCTGTGCGAAAAGCTGGGTCTGGACAAGGATATGTACTCCGTCTCCATCCCGCTGGGCGCCACCATCAACATGGACGGTGCCGCCATCACCATCACCATCATGACGCTGGCCGCCGCCAACACGCTGGGCATTCAGGTGTCCCTGCCGGCCGCCATCGTGCTGAGCGCCATGAGCGCTCTGGGTGCCTGCGGTGCTTCCGGCGTGGCCGGCGGCTCCCTGCTGCTGATCCCCATGGCCTGCTCCCTGTTCGGCATCTCCAATGATGTTGCCATGCAGATGGTAGGCGTCGGTTTCATCATCGGCGTGGTGCAGGACTCTGTGGAGACGGCCCTGAACTCTGCCGGTGACGTGGAGTTTGCCGCCACCGCCGAGTATCACCAGTGGCTCAAGCAGGGCAAGCCCCTGCCGGAGTTCCTCCACGCCTGAGCCCCTCCCCTATAAAAATCAAGAAGCCCTTGCACGAGACGGTGCAGGGGCTTCTTTTTTTGCAGTGGGGGTGCCTTAGTCCATAAACCCTGCCTTTTGCAGGGTCGTGAGGATCAGGGGGATCAGCACCAGCTGGGCGATGATGCCCGGCACGGCGGTGAGCAAGGCACCGGACAGAAACGCGCTGAACGGGAAGCTGCTGCCGGTCAGGCCTGCCAGCACGAAGCGCACAGCACCCCACACCAGACGCCCCGCCACCATGGCGGTGACGAGAGCGGCATACATCATGGGCAGGGTGTGCTTCACTCTGCGCCAGACAAGGCCGGACACAAGGCCGTAGGCGGCCAGCTCAAAGGCCATGGAGACGGCGATGGGAAACATCGGCGGCATGCCGAACAGCACCGAGCGCAGCAGCGGAGCCACAAAGCCCACGGCCAGCCCCCAGGGGCCGCCCAGCACAAAGCCGCACAGCAGAATGGGAAAATGCATGGGGCACAGCATGTTGCCCACCTGCGGCACATGGCCGGTGACCATGGGCAGCAGGAAGGCCAGCGCAAGGAACAATGCCGCCAGCACGATGCGGCGGGCGGGCGAAACAGTCTTGGTGTTCATGAAAAAGTCCTCCTTTGCACAAAAAAGGGGCCTGCTCCCGGCCTTCCGACCGGAAACAGACCCCTTCGTGGCGTCTTTTGAAAAAATACTCTGGACAAAAATATCCTCCGCATGGAGAAAACGGACTTCTGCCCGCACACCCGGCTCCGTGCCGGATTTTGACAAAATTATAGCAAATGCCCCGGCGGCTGTCAAGATGCGGCAAACGACCCGCAAATTGACCAAAAAGCGGAACTTTTCGGGCAAGATTTCCCCGTGTATGTACATTTTGCATGAAGGAACTTGACCTTTTTGCATAGAATAGCTAATATAAACTTGAAAAAGAGCGCGCTGCTGGGACACACCTGCCCGGCAGGGCGTAAAACGGCTTTTTTGGAACGCTTGCAAATCTGAGGTTCATACGGGAGGACCATCATGACAAATGCAGAAAAACTTACCCTGGCAAAGCACGCCTGTCACATCCGCATGGGCGTGATCGAGGGCACGCACAGCGCAAAGTGCGGTCATCCGGGCGGCAGTCTGGACATCGCCGAGCTGCTGAGCTACCTCTATTTCGTGGAAATGAACATCGACCCGAAGGATCCGAAGAAGGCCGACCGCGACCGTCTGGTGCTGTCCAAGGGCCATGCCGCTCCGGCACTGTACGCTGCTCTGGCAGAGCGCGGCTACTTCCCGGTGGAGGACCTCAAGACCCTGCGCAAGATCGGCAGCTACCTGCAGGGCCACCCCAACATGAACGAGACGCCGGGTGTGGACATGTCCACCGGCAGTCTGGGCCAGGGCATCTCTGCAGCCTGCGGCATGGCACTGGGTGCCAAGCACGCAGGCAAGCCCATCAACGTGTTTGCCATCGTGGGTGACGGCGAGGTGGAAGAGGGTGAGTGCTGGGAGGCCTTTATGTTTGCCGCCCACTACGGCCTGAGCAACCTGTGCATGTTCTTGGACCGCAACCGCCTGCAGATCGACGGCTCTACCGAGACGGTCATGAGCAGCGAGCCGCTGGAAGAGAAGATGAAGGCCTTCAACTTCAACGTGCTGACCATCAATGGCCACGACTATGACCAGATCGAGGCCGCCATCCAGGCTTTCCATGCCGAGAACGACAAGCCCACCTGCATCATCATGGACACCACCAAGGGCAAGGGCGTTTCCTTTATGACCAACTCCGTGGACTGGCACGGCAAGGGCCCCAACGACGACGAATACAAGGTCGCTATGGAAGAACTGAACGCCGCCTACGCCGCGCTGGAACAGGAGGAGAAGTAAGATGGCAGACGTGAAAAAGATCGCTACCCGTGAAAGCTACGGCAACACCCTGAAGGAGCTGGCCGCTGAGGGCCACGACGACCTGGTGGTGCTGGACGCTGACCTGGCTGCCGCCACCAAGACCGGCATGTTCCGTAAGGCTTATCCGGACCGCCACTTTGACTGCGGCATTGCCGAGGGAAACATGATGGGCGTGGCCGCCGGCCTGTCCACCATGGGCTATGTGCCCTTTGTTTCCAGCTTTGCCATGTTTGCCGCCGGCCGTGCCTTTGAGCAGGTGCGCAACTCCATCGGCTACCCCCACCTGAACGTGAAGATCGGTGCCACCCACGGCGGCATCTCGGTGGGTGAGGACGGTGCATCCCATCAGTGCTGCGAGGACTTTGCCCTCATGCGCAGCATCCCCGGCATGACCGTCATCTGCCCCGCCGATGATGTGGAGGCCCGCGCCGCTGTGCGTGCCGCCTACGCCATGGAAGGCCCGGTCTACCTGCGCTTTGGCCGTCTGGCGGTGCCTGTGTTCCACGATGCCGACAACTACCACTTTGAGATCGGCAAGGGCGAGCAGATCACCGAAGGCAATGACATTGCCATCATCGCCACCGGCCTGATGGTCAACGAGGCCCGCATCGCTGCCGAGCAGCTGGCCGCCGAGGGCATCCATGCCCGCGTCATCAACATCCACACCATCAAGCCCCTGGACGAGGAGATCGTCCTGAAGGCGGCCAAAGAGTGCGGCAAGGTGATCACCGCCGAGGAGCACAACGTCATCGGCGGTCTGGGCGAAGCCGTGTGCGCCGTCCTGTCCGAGAAGCTGCCCACCCCCGTGCGCCGCGTGGGCGTGCAGGATGTGTTCGGCTGCTCCGGCCCCGCATGGGACCTGCTGGCAAAGTACGGCCTGGATGCTGCCACCATCTGCAAGACCGCACATGAGATGCTGAACAAGTAAAACCGATTTTGCAGCGCGCTGCCGTGCCTGAGTGCCCGGCGGCGCGTTTTTTATGTGACCCGGTCACGGAAAAACATGCGGCATCCGGGGTATACTGATGCTGTCAGAAAAAACAAACACCTTTTACGGAGGGATAAAATATGGCAGTTGTGACCATTACGACCGAAAACTTTGCGCAGGAAGTGCTGCACAGCGACAAGCCGGTGCTGCTGGACTTCTGGGCCAGCTGGTGCGGCCCCTGCCGCATGCTCAGCCCCATCGTGGATGAGGTGGCCGAAGAGCGCACCGACGTCAAGGTGGGCAAGGTGAATGTGGACGAGCAGCCGGACCTGGCGGCACAGTTCGGGGTGATGAGCATCCCCACCCTGCTGGTGTTCGAGCAGGGCAAGCTGGTGCGTCAGGCCGTGGGTGCCCGCCCCAAGGCCGGTGTGCTGGAGCTGCTGGGTTAAGATGTGCTGACTGAGCCATCCGCAGGAGACTGCGGGTGGCTTTTTTGTGTTCGCCCGCCGTCAACTCTTGCGGCCCGGCGGTGAAACATTTTCGCCTTTCTGTACAAACGCACCGAAAAAATGTAAGATGGGGCTGCAAACACTGTCACTTTCCTGCTTTACAACTTTACTGAGATAAAGTAAAATAAAGACAGAACACACCCGGGTGTGCCCATTGTGTGCGGAAGGCGCCGCACCCACCGGCCGGGAGGACCGGTGCAGGATGGTGTAAGAAGAACAGGGGGGAACCGACATGGAATTTGATCTTTCGACGCTGCAGCCCAAGGAGCGTGCCTCCTTTGCCCTGCGGGCGCTGTACGAGGCCGCAGGGTGCCGCAAGTACCACATGGGCCGGTTTGAGGAGTACAGCCTGTATCAGGCCAACCGCAGCTTTCTTTCGTCGGAACAGGTCATCACCTTCACCGACCTGGACGGCCGTCTGCTGGCTCTCAAGCCGGACGTGACCCTCTCCATTGCCAAAACGGCGCAGCCCGCCCCCGGCGAGACGCTGCGCTACTACTACCACGAAAACGTCTACCGCCCCTCGGCAGAGAGCCACACCTTCAAGGAGATCGGCCAGATGGGTCTGGAATTTCTGGGCGGTGTGGGCGAAGCGGAAGTGCAGCAGGCCGTGTGTCTTGCGGCGCAGTCGCTGGGGCAGCTGGGCACCGACTGGGTGCTGGAAGTGAGCCACATGGGCTATCTGTTCGGCCTGCTTGATGCTTTGCAGGTGCCGGAGGACGCCCGCGCGGGCCTGCTGCGCAAGCTGGGCCAGAAAAACGTCCACGAGCTGCGGGCCGCTGCCCTCGCCGCCGGGCTGGACGAGGACGCCGCCGACACCCTGTGCCGGGTGCTGACCCTCTGCGGCGGCTACGCCGACACCCTGCCCCGTGCCGAAGCCCTGTGCCGCAACGACGCCATGCGGGCTGCGGTGGCAGAGCTGCAGGGGCTGGCCGGGCCGCTGGAACAGGCGGGCGGTGCCATCCGGCTGGATCTGACCCTGGCCGGTGAGATGGAATACTACAACGGCCTTGTTTTTCAAGGCTACCTCAAAGCCCTGCCCCGCCCCCTGCTCAAGGGCGGCCGGTACGACCTGCTGATGCAGCAGTTCACCCCCGGGGCCGGTGCCATTGGCTTTGCGGTCTATCTGGACGAGCTGGACCGCCTGAGCGCTCCCCTGCCGCCGGTGCAGAAGAACAGCACCGACAAGGTGATGCTGAACGTGGCCCTGCCCAAGGGCCGTCTGGGCGACAAGGTCTACAATCTGCTGGCCGGCATCGGCTACGGCTGCCCGGAGGACTACAACGCCACCCGCAAGCTGGTGGTGGAGAACCCGGCGGCCGGCATCCGCTACTTCCTCGTCAAGCCCAGCGATGTGGCCATCTATGTGGAGCACGGCGCGGCAGATGTGGGCATCGTGGGCAAGGACATCCTCACCGAGGCGGAAGCCGACGTGTACGAGCTGCTGGACACCGGCCTTGGCAAATGCCGGATGTGCGTGGCAGCCCCGGCCGATTATCAGGACGACCCCGGCCGACCGGTGCGGGTAGCCACCAAATTCGTCAACATCGCCAAGGCCTATTACGCCTCGCAGGGGCGGGACATCGACATCATCAAGCTGAACGGCTCCATCGAGCTGGCCCCGATTTTGGGCCTGTCGGATGTCATTGTGGATATCGTGGAGACCGGCACCACCCTGCGGGAGAACGGCCTGAAGGTGGTCACCGAATTTTTGCCCATCTCGGCCCGGTTCATTGCCAACAAGGCGAGCTACCAGTTCAAGCACGCTGAAATGGACACCATGCTGGAAAAGCTGCGGGCGCAGCTGCAGAACAAGGAGGAAGCAAAATGATCAAGCTGTACAACTTCGACGAGCTGAAGCCCGAAGAGATCCTGAACCGCGACATCCGCGCCGAGAAGAACGTGGAGGACGTGGTGGACGGCATCATTGCCGATGTGCGCGCCCGGGGCGACGAGGCCCTGAAGGACTACGCCCTGAAATTTGACGGGGCCGTCATTGAAAACCTGCAGGTCACACAGGAAGAGATCGACGAGGCCTTTGCCAATATGGATCCCTATTTTCTGGAGACGCTGCGGCAGGCGGCGGCCAACATCGAGGCCTTCCACCGCCAGCAGGTGCACAAGAACTTTGTGGTGAACGATAAGCCCGGCATCGTGCTGGGGCAGAAGTACACCCCCATTGAAAAGGCGGGCGTGTATGTGCCCGGCGGCACGGCGGCTTACCCCTCCACCGTGCTTATGGATGTGATCCCCGCCAAGGTGGCGGGCGTGGCCGAGATCGTCATGACCACCCCCGCCGGGAAGGACGGCAAGGTGAACCCGGTCATTCTGGCCGCCGCCGCCACGGCAGGCGTGACCAAAATTTTCAAGACCGGCGGCGCACAGGCTGTGGCGGCGCTGGCCTACGGCACCCAGCGCATCCCTGCCGTGGACAAGATCGTGGGCCCCGGCAACATCTATGTGGCTACCGCCAAGCGCAAGGTGTTCGGCAAGGTGGGCATTGATATGATCGCAGGCCCCAGCGAGATCCTGGTGCTGGCCGACGGCGGCTGCAACCCCGCCTGGGTGGCCGCCGACCTGCTGAGCCAGGCCGAGCACGACAAGCTGGCCAGCCCGGTGCTGGTCACCGACAGCGCCGACCTCGCCAAGGCCGTGCAGGCCGAGCTGGAAGTGCAGATCCCTCAGCTGCCCCGCGCCGCCATCGCCCGCGCCAGCGTGGACGACAACGGCAAGATCATCGTCTGCACCGACCTGCACAAGGCCATCGAAGCCTGCAACATCATCGCCCCGGAGCATCTGGAAGTGTGCGTGGAGGACCCCTTCGGCGTGCTGAACGAGATCAAAAACGCGGGCAGCATCTTCCTGGGCCGCAATGTGCCGGAGGCACTGGGCGATTACTTCGTCGGCCCCAACCACACCCTGCCCACCAGCGGCACGGCCCGCTTCTCCAGCCCGCTGGGCGTGGACGACTTCGTCAAGAAGTCCAGCTTCCTCTACTACACCCGCGAGGCACTGGGCGAAGTGGCCCCCCGCATTGCCGACTTTGCGGAGCGCGAGGGCCTGCACGCCCACGCAAAGAGCGTGACCATCCGGTACGAGAAGTAAAAGAGGCGAGGTCGTTCGCCATAACAGAATAGACCTGAGGAAACCATTATGAGCCGTTTTCTTTCCCCCACCCTGTCTGCTGTCACCCCCTATACGCCGGGCGAACAGCCGCAGGACCAGCAGTACATCAAACTGAACACCAACGAAAGCCCCTATCTGCCCAGCCCGGCGGTGGTGGCGGCGGTGAGTGAAGCCGAGGTGGAAAAGCTCCGCCTTTACTCCGACCCCGCCTGTGCCGACCTGCTGCGGGCAGCGGCGGCCCACTTCGGGCTGCAGCCGGATCAGATCATGCCCGGCAACGGCAGCGACGAGAACCTGTTCTTTGCGCTGCGGGCCTTCTGCGACGAACAGCACCCGCTGGCCTATGCCGACATCACCTACGGCTGCTACGGCGTGTGGTGCGGGCTGCTGCACATCCCCAGCCACATCATCCCGCTGAAGGATGATTTCACGCTGGACCCGAAGGACTACGATGGCCTGCACCAGACCATCGTCATTGCCAACCCCAACGCCCCCACCGGCCTTGCCCTGCCGCGCAGCGCCATCGAGGGTATCCTGCAGGCCAACTCCGACAACGTGGTCATCGTGGACGAGGCCTATGTGGACTTTGGCGGCGAGAGCTGCGTGCCCCTCATCGACCGGTACGAGAACCTGCTGGTGGTGCAGACCTTTTCCAAGTCCCGCCAGCTGGCCGGTGCCCGGCTGGGTCTGGCCATGGGCAATGCAAAGCTCATTGCCGACCTGAACCGGGTCAAGTTCAGCCTGAACCCCTACAACATCAACCGCCTGACCCTGAAGGCCGGGCAGGCCGCGCTGGAAGATACGGCCTACTTTGACCGCACCCGTGCCGCCATCGTGGACACCCGCAGCTGGACGAAGCAGCAGCTGGAAGCCCGCGGCTTTGCAGTGCTGGACAGCCGGTCCAACTTCCTGTTTGCGAGTACAGACCGGAAAGATGGAAGAACGCTATACAAAGAGTTGAAGAAAAACGGCATTCTGGTGCGGCATTTTGACGCACCCCGCATCGCCAACTGGCTGCGCATCACCATCGGCACGCCGGAGCAGATGCAGGCCCTTGTGGAAACACTGGACAAAATTCTGGAGGAATGAACCATGGAAAACCGGATGATCTCTCTGGAACGCAACACCAACGAGACGCAGATCGACCTGACGCTGGATCTGGACGGCTCCGGCCGTTACGAGATCGACACGGGGTGCGGCTTCCTGAACCACATGCTGGAGCTGTTTGCCCGGCACGGCCGGTTCGATCTGGTGCTCACCTGCCACGGGGACGTGGAGGTGGACTACCACCACACCACCGAGGATGTGGGCATCGCGCTGGGGCAGGCGTTTGCCCGGGCGCTGGGCGATATGCGCGGCATCCAGCGCTACGGCAGCTTCCACCTGCCCATGGACGAAGCGCTGATCCTGTGCGCGGTGGACCTGTCCGGCCGCTGCACCCTGAACTGGGACATCCACTGCACCACCGAGAAGGTGGGCGATTTTGACGTGGAGTGCGCCAAGGAATTCTGGCTGGGCTTTGCCCGCAGCGTGCCCGCCA
>OLPC01002976.1_pt1 | contig 11838 bp, 15 predicted proteins | sample 1672341 | NCBI WGS metagenome assembly OLPC01 (sample SAMEA3136673, study PRJEB25190) | human gut metagenome | reverse complement strand
ATTGAGTACCTCGCATAAGATAAAGTGAAATAATCACGTTGTTATACAAAATGCATACTAAAGTGATCACATTTTCACTATCAATTATGAGAGTTTCATGGCATTCTTGCAATCCACCCTGTTATTAGGCGCTTACGTTAAAAGGTGCAACTGTCGGTATGATGAATCCGCCATATAGTCAGGGAACGAAAGATGACCCTTCACAATATGAGCTTTCATTTGTAGAACATCTTCTTGACTCATTAGTAGTTGGTGCGAGAGCAGCTGTGATTGTTCCACAGTCATCTATGACTGGAAAGACAAAAGCAGAGCAGGCATTTAAAGAAAGTATCATGAAACATCATACATTGGAAGGTGTAATCACTTGTAATACAGATACTTTTTATGGGGTAGGTACAAATCCTGTAATTGCAGTATTTACAGCACACGAACCACATCCAGAAGATAAGGTGTGCAAATTTATTGATTTCAGAGAAGATGGATATGAAGTAAGAGCACATGTTGGATTGGTTGAAGGTGATAGTGCAAAAGATAAGAAACAGCACCTCCTTGATGTATGGAATGGACGTATTGAAGCACCATCAAAATTCTGTGTTGAATCAACGGTACAGCCAGATGATGAATGGTTACATAGCTTTTATTATTTTAATGATGAAATTCCGACAGAATCTGATTTTGAAAAAGCAATTGGGGATTATCTGAGTTTTGAATTTTCTATGGTGATGCAGAATCGAGAGTACCTGTTTACAGGGGGTGAATCAGATGAAACTGAGTGATAGACAATGGAAGGATTTTGCAGTACCGTATGTTTTCCAGAATATTCAAAGAGGAAAACGTTTGAAAAAAGCAGACCATATTTCAGGAATTGTTCCGTATGTTTCATCTACGGCAAATAACAATGGTGTTGATGCATATATTGAAGCAATAAAAGGAACAAGAGTGTTTGAAAATTGTATTAGTCTTGCAAATAGTGGAAGTGTTGGAACAGCATTTTATGAGCCATTTGCATTTGTTGCAAGCGACCATGTTACGAGCATGAAACGCGAAAACACAAGCCAATATGTTTATCTGTTTCTTACGGCCGTATTAGAACAGCAAAAGTCAAATTTTGATTTCAATAGGGAAATTAATGACTTGCGAATTAAGAAAATGAGAATTATGTTACCTGTTGATGATAATGATGAACCAGATTATCAATTCATGGAAGATTACATGAAAGAGTTGATGGTGGCAAAGCGTAAACAGTATCAGGAATATGTTGAACAACGTCTTGCCGAACTAGACATTGATGCAAAAATGTCAAAGTGGGGGGGGTATAATCTAGATTTAGAATCAAGAGATTGGAAAGCTATCCCGCTGGGAAATTTATTCAGTATGGAACGAGGAAAAGCGAAAAAAGGTACGGTAAAAGAAGGTGGACAATATCCTTTTGTATCTGCAAAGATTTCAAATAATGGGATCAGAATGTTTGTTGAAAAGCCAGGTGTATTGTTTCCAGCTAATACAATATCTTTGAATAGTAATGGTGATGGTGGTACAGGATTTGGATATTATCAACCATATGATTATACGATTGATGTAACCTGGATTCCCGAATAACCACACTAGCATTCAGGAATCCAGCAATAACTATTGCTACTTTTGGCGAGCAAGCAATGGATTAACACCAAGATCACGATACAGCTGTTCCTGTTTCATCAGGACTTCGCCTTGCGCCGGAGCCTTTCCGGGCTCCAGATAACATTCTATGACGTCGAGCTCATCAAGCAACTCGTGCATCGTGTACTTTGAATATAAATGACCGTCTATCATCTTCTTGTTAATGTATGACAAATAGATCAAAGCAACAAATTCGACAAATAGCTTCCCTTCAAGTGAACTTTCCGAAGAAGTCAGTGTTCTGCGAAGGTTCAAGCGGTCTTTATAGTTCCAGAATGCCTTCTCAGCTATGTCGCGCATCCGGTATAGCTTCAACGCTGTAATCGGATCCTTGACTTCATTGCTGAGAAGCACGAAGAATCCGTATCGTTCATGAGTTTGATCTATCTTGTCCTGACGGTACGTAACTGAGATACCGCGCTTAGGAGTTTCCTTAATCTCGAAGTACTTCCGGTACTCCTTTTCATGCTCCGGCACACGATGTCCGGATAGTATTTCTTCGCGGTACTGCAACATTCTGCGGTTGAAGTTCTTCGCATCATCGACCTGTTTCTCGGGATTGTAATAGAGATGCAGGTACATGCGGCGGTCTTCATGGATGGTATCACCTTTGTACGGTCTTTGCTGCTCATAATCCCAGGCAATGGTCTTGCTAAAGACATACAGATCGAAGTCGCTGTCATAGAACTCGAAGTGGTCTTTGGTATCGCCGATCTCACGGATAAAGTCTTTGGCATACTTAAGTGTTGTCGATGCTCCGAGCAGGAACTTGTAGTGATTCTTGTACAGCGCATTGATATTGTCGGTACTGCAGAAGCCGCGATCCATGACCAGCTTGGTCTTGCTGTATCCGAGGATATCCAGTTCACGGATTAATTCTCTTATGGTCTTGATGTCCGGAATGTTCCCGGCAAGCTTTCTGTAGTAGAACGGAAGACTCGATTCCTCACCAAACAGGATGGCAAGATTGATTTGAGGCAGACGATTTCCGTCCTTGTTTTTTCCATATTTGACCTGACGAAGAGTCTCAGAATAACTGGAAATCGATGTCGTGTCGTATGCCCAGTATTCCTTTTCGGACCTGCGTTCACCCTGAAGGCGGAAGAACTTCATCTTCTGTTCCTCGGTGATGCTTTGGAATAATTCACTGGACCTCTGGGAAGAGATATCTTTGCCATACGGATGTCTGTGGAGCTTAGCCCACTTGCTGAACCTGTACAGGGGGTTCTCATCTTCGAGGATTAAATAATATGCTATCGAGAGTATCTGCTTGTATGTATTCGGGAAACAGGTTTTGAGATCAGCCTGGACACCTGTGAGTTCGCCAATTTGATCAAACAGATAGGTCGCTCCATAGAATACTCTCTCGGTTCGTAAGGCAGGGACAGGCCCTTGCTTTTCAGGAATTGTATCAGATTCCTGTTGCAGCCGCTCTTTGCGGCGTTTTCCACGGCCATCGGTCGGTACGACCTTGCCGGTATCCGGATCAAGTTTGCCAATCAGGACTCGCTTGGAACGAGGTTGTTTCTTTTCCTTGTCCCAATACGAAGTTGATTCATAAACATATGTGATGCCGGTTCGCTTGTCTAATCTTTTGATTATACTGGACATTTTGACCCCTCCATAGTGTGGTTATATTATACCACACTATGGACGAGATGACAAGTAAAAATGCAGTTAAATTCAATATTCCCAAGGGTTTCAGGCCGTATAGTTAGTGTTAAACTAGTGTGGATTCGCGGGAATCCAGGTTGAAATTCTAGGCACATGAGACTGCGTGCACAAATAACGCACAATACAATTAGAACCCCATCATTTCTACTAGCGTTCCGTCCGCTTTTCCCCATCCCCGAAAAGAATCGCAGAAAACCCTCGAGAAAGGCGAAGGCAGGAACAATCCCGGCCCGCACTTCCCTGTGGCAATGCCTCGTTCTTTGTGGTATCATTCGAGGTGAAACAAAGACTTATACGATGCCGCAATACATGGGGCGAGCGATTATAAAGGAGAGGATATAATGATGAATTTTATTTGTGACTATAAGGAATTGCATGGGGATAAGCAACTGTCGCTATTGGACAACTTAAATTACAAAACAAGCCGAAAGGATGAAATCATAGAATATTTAAAAAATAAAAAAGAATTCTATGATGGGGTCCGTTGCTCAACATTGAAGGACTTAGTAAAAAAAGAAAATACACATCTGCCGACATATGCATATTTTGATGGGGTATATTTTTGGACGGACGAAGACACATACCATTTTGAGAAATATGATATGAGGCTCAATGATGAGTTCGTGAATCATGTACTGGAGGCGCTGGATAGCGGCAAGAAGGAGGACTAAAATGGCATTGACAGCTGGAGAGTGGGTATGGTTACCGAGAGAAGAACAAGAAAGAAGAGCTTGGGAGCTATCCCCACATGAGTGTTTTTTGCTTCGAACACTGTATGATTATGTTCATCCTACTGAAGAAGAAAAAGCAAACTTGACGCCGGAAGAATGGGAACGTGTGACAGGAGTGCCATACGCAGAACGTAAAGCAGAACTGGAAGCTTTAAAGAAAAGTAAATAAGCGGATATAAAAAAGAGAACACGTCTATCGTCCCTGGGCATTGAGCCTTTACTTTCGTTTTTGGGGGACTAAGGCGGTTCTCTTAATATGTTCAAATTATGCTTTTTCGGCAGTTTCGCCCGGTTCTGAACAACCTTTCACACCAACTTCACAATCCGACCCAGCGGCCACTCTAATTTCTGCCTTTTTCGATGCCGCCCGGCGTCTGCGTTCCAATCATCGCAAGCGTTACTTCCTAGGTAAAGTTTGCGGACCTGCAAATATCAATTTTACCGGTAAAGAATTCATGAAGATGCTTGCAAAATATGGAAAAATGAATAGCCATATATTAAAATTAGAAGATAAGCTTCCTATGTAAGATATGCCGGAGGAATCATGAAGGAGCGAAAGAAATGACAGACGCTGAAAGATTAGAAAAATGGTATGCGGAACAAAATTTTATACCGGGAGTAAAGAGTATTTTTCAGAAAGAAAATGAAAGTATTTGATAGTGATTTGGAGTTCGCAAAAATGCTAATCAAAATACCATTTGTTGATAGAATTGGATGGCTGGAAGAACAAGCTTACAATCAAATGTTAAAAAATGGTACAATAAAGGAACTCGAAGAGATAAATTCACTAATTGAGAGGGTGCAATAATGGAAGCTTACAAAGTTGCAAATATAATTATGAACGATAAAAACATTTCTGATGATGAATGGTTACAACTTCAAATGGAAATACGGGAATTTCTCAAGACAGACCCGCCAGAAGAAGAAAAATCTCTATTTTATCCGTTAGGTTGTTTAGAAATCGTTGATATAATGTGCGACGGAATAGAGAGAAAAAGGAGTATTGAGCATGGCGAAAGATGATATCAATGTAATCATGTACAAGATTCTCCGATATCTCTATGAACGCAAGAAGGCAGGAATCAGAATAGGGAGAGACAAGGCGTAACATGAGTATTAAAGTAACAAAAAAACAAAAGGACTTCTTGGGCGACTTCATTAAAAATTTAGATGCGTTGTTGATGGCTGGCGAAGTAAACGATTTGCTAATAGCGATAGACGATGCCATCATTGAAACATTTGATGAAGACGGCTATCCAAATGAAACAGGAAATCAACTGCAAAAGATATATGATGAAATATATCTAATGTACGAGTAAAGCACCTATAGCCTAGGTGCTTTTTTAGTTCACGAAGGAGCGAAACCATGGCGAAAGATGGAATGAAAATTCCCTATAAAAAAGCCCTGCACACGCAGGGCATGGCGGAGAGAGGGGGATTTGAACCCCCGCACGGGAATTACCCGCCTGCTGGTATTCGAAGCCAGTCCCTTCAGCCTCTTGGGTACCTCTCCATATTTCAATCATAGCTTTATAATGTTAGCACAGGCGAAACCCTTTTGCAAGGAGTTTTTGATATAAAACAATGAGACGACAAAAGTGGGAGAAACCGCGGAAACCTTTTAAAATATGGGCGGGATTTCTTGAAAGTCTTTTGTGAATATTATATAATGAAATGAATATTTATATATAGGAGAGATTCAATGGAAAATTTAGGTCTGAATGAAATACGAGATTTATTCAGAGATTTCTTTGTCAGCAAGGGTCATTACGCCGGAAAGAGTGCTTCTTTGATTCCTCAGAATGACAAGAGTCTTCTGATTATCAACTCGGGAATGGCACCGCTGAAACCGTATTTTGCCGGAGTGGAAACCCCGCCTTCGAAGCGCATGACTACCTGTCAGAAATGCATCCGTACCGGAGACATTGACAATGTCGGAAAGACGGCAAGACACGGTACATTCTTCGAAATGCTGGGCAACTTCAGCTTCGGAGATTACTTTAAAGAGCAGAGTCTCACCTGGGGATGGGAATTCATTACGGAGTGGCTCAAGATGCCGAAGGATCGAGTATGGGCAACCGTATATCAGGACGATGACGAAGCCCACGACATCTGGGTTAAATTGGGCATGCCGGAAGATCACATTGTCCGCCTAGGCAAAGACGACAACTTCTGGGAAATCGGTCTGGGTCCATGCGGTCCTTGCTCCGAAATCTTCTTTGACAGAGGCGAGAAGTACGGCTGCGGCAAACCGGATTGCAAACCGGGCTGCGACTGCGACCGTTATATTGAATTCTGGAACCACGTATTCTCCCAGTTTTCCAAGGAGGAAGACGGAAACTATTCAGACCTGGCACATAAGAACATCGATACCGGAATGGGACTGGAACGTATGGCCTGCATCATGCAGGGTGTGGACTCCATCTTCGATATCGACACCATCCGCCACATTCTGAATGCGGTCGCTGAGAAGGCCGGAGTGGAGTACGAGCAAGGTAGCGAACAGAATGACATCAGTCTGCGAATCGTTACCGACCACCTGAGATCCATGGTATTCATGATTTCCGACGGTATCCTGCCAAGCAACGAGGGCCGCGGTTATGTGCTTCGGAGACTGATTCGCCGTGCGGCAAGAAACGGAATGATTCTCGGAATCAATCAGGATGACTTCCTGGCAGAACTGGCCGATAAGGTGATTGAGGTATCCGGTGGCGCTTATCCGGAACTGGTGGAGAAGCAGGAATACATCAAGAAAATCATCCGGAACGAAGAGTCCCAGTTCTCCAAAACTTTGGCGAACGGGCTCTCCATTCTCAACGATTATATGAGCGATATGGATGCCAAGGGTGAGAAGGTTCTGGCCGGAGAATTGGCATTCAAGCTGTACGATACTTATGGATTCCCGATTGAGCTCACTGAAGAAATCCTGGCAGAGAACGGAAAGACCCCGGATATGGCAGGCTTCCGCCAGAGCATGGCAAACCAGAAGGAAACCGCCAGAGCCGGTCAGAGAGATACCTCGGATGAAGCGTGGAAGGATGCGGGTGCGTACTCCCATCTTCCGGCAACGGAATTCCTGGGTTATACCGAGACCGAAGCAGAGGCAGAGGTTCAGTTCTGCGGTTCCTATGACCGGGATCGCAAATTCCTGATTTTCAACCGCACACCGTTCTATGCAACCAGCGGCGGCCAGCTCCACGATACGGGAATCGTAATGGCAGGTGAAGCGAAGTATCACATCGTCGATGTGGTAAAAGAAAACGGCATCTTCCTCCACGTTGTGGACACCGATGACAGCAAAAAAATGGATGCCGTATCCGAAGGCGATCGGGTGACCCTGAAGATTGACTCCGTAAAGCGGAATCGCATCTCCAGAGGGCACAGCGCTACGCACCTGTTGCAGCAGGCGCTTCGGGATGTATTGGGCGACCACGTCATGCAGGCCGGTTCCTATGTGGATGAAAATTACCTGCGATTTGACTTTAACCACTTCGAGGCAATGACGGGAGAAGAAATCCGAAAGGTAGAAGATATTGTCAATGCACACATCGACGAATTCCTGCCGATTCAGATGCAGGAAATGCCGATTGAAGAAGCGAAAAAGATGGGCGCAATGGCTCTGTTCGGTGAAAAATACGGTGACATCGTTCGGGTAGTCAGCATGGGAGACTACAGCGTAGAATTCTGCGGTGGTACCCATTTGGACAACACCGGAAAGATTGGCGCATTCAAGATTACCGCAGAGTATGGCGTGGCTTCCGGCGTTCGACGGGTGGAAGCCGTCACCGGATCCCAGGTGATTCAGTACCTGGATGCAAAGGCAGCAATTCTGGAAGAAGCTGCGTCGGTATTGAAGACCGGCGAAAAGAATCTTCCAAAGAGAGCGGAACAGCTGCTTCAGGACAACCGGGATCTGGAAAAAGAGTTGAAAGCCTTGAAAGCAGATCAGATTGCCGGCTCCGTGGATGCCATCATTGCTTCGGCAAAGGATGTGAACGGCGTCAAATTGATTACGAAGCGTTTTGACGACACCGATGCGGACCAGCTCCGAGAGATGTCCGACGCGATTAAGGAGCACACCGATAACGTTGCAATGGTATTCGCCGCAGTAAACGACGGAAAGATCATTCTGATTGCATCGATCAGCGAAGACTTGGTATCCAAGGGATATCACGCCGGAAAAATCATTAAGGAAGTGGCGAAAGTTGCCGGCGGCGGTGGCGGCGGCAAGGCCGGAATGGCACAGGCCGGTGCGAAAGATGCTTCAAAATTGGAAGATGCTTTTGCAAAAGCGGAAGAACTCATTGCGGTTCAGTAAGGAGGTATTGCTATGAGTAAAGATACAGTAGTTTTCGAGGGAATCAACGAACAACAGATGACCAACCGTGAGATTCTGGAAACCATCTACAATGCGCTGCAGGAAAGGAATTACAATGCCATCGACCAGATGGTGGGGTATCTCACATCCGGAGACCCTTCCTACATCACCAGCCACAACAATGCCAGACATCTCATCCTCAAGGTGGATCGAGACGATCTTCTGGAAGAGATTCTCACCAGCTATCTGGGAGTTGAGAAGAAGTAATGCGAAAACTAGGACTGGATGTAGGAGATAAGACCATCGGCGTTGCCGTAAGCGACGAATTAGATATCACCGCCCAGGGCGTAACTACCATAGACCGTGTCGGCATTCGAAAGGATGCCGGCAAGGTGATGGATTATGTTCGGGAATACGATTGTGATACCGTGGTAATGGGTCTTCCGATTAATCTGGATGGCTCCGACAGCGTACAGACCGAGAAGGTACGTGAATTCCGAACCATGCTGGAGAACAAGATGCGCAGCTCCGGAATGGCTGACGTCAAGGTGGAATGGCAGGATGAGCGTTTTACCACCGTTATTGCCGAACGGGTGCTGATGGAAGCGAATATGAAGCGGAAATCCCGTAAAGAAGTTGTTGATAAGCAAGCTGCTATTATTATTTTACAGAGTTATATGGACAGGGTGAAAAATGGAAAGTAAAGTCAAAAATCATGATCTGAGTTTTCTCTCTTCCAATGATTACTGGGGCAGAGGCATTATGATCGGCACAAGCGGCCGTCGGATTGCTGTTGCCTATTTTATCATGGGAAGAAGTGAAAACAGCCGAAACCGTTACTTCTATCAGGAAGGGGACAAGGTGGCAATTGCACCGTACGATCCGGCAAAGCTGGAGGACCCGACCTTAATCATCTATTATCCGGTAAAGACCGTTGGAAATCAGCTGATTGTTACCAATGGAGACCAGACGGATACCGTAGAAGAACATCTGAATCAGGGGGGCACTTTCGAATCCGCTTTGCGTACTCGGGAGTTTGAGCCGGATGAACCTCATTTTACCCCTAGAATCAGCGGAATCGTGGATATGACGGATGGCACGTTCAAGATGAGCATCCTGAAGAATATCGACGGTATCGGCAAGGAATGCGGCCGTTATTTCTATGAATACGCGCCGGTGGACGGAACCGCTCGTTTCATCCACACCTATGAGGGAAATGCCACTCCGCTGCCGACATTCGAGGGAGAGCCTTGGAAAGTGGAGATTCCGGAGGATTTGGACGTATTCACCGAAACCATTTGGAAGAGCCTCAACGAGGATAACAAGATTTCGCTTTGCACAATGATGATTGATATGGACACCAAAGAAAAGGACGTTCGTATTCTGAACAAGAGAATGGGAGACTAGCATGGATAATAAGATGGAATATAAATCGCCGCTTTCTTCAAGATATGCCAGCAAAGAGATGAAGTACATTTTCTCCGAGCAGAAGAAATTCACCACATGGCATGAACTGTGGATTGCCCTGGCAAAGGCAGAGAAAGAGCTGGGACTGAACATCACCCAGGAACAGATTGATGAGATGGTGGAAAATAAGGATATCGTCGACTTTGAGGTGGCGGAAGCCAGAGAAAAAGAAGTTCGTCACGATGTTATGAGCCACGTTTATGCATATGGAAAGCGCTGCCCGAAGGCAGAGCCGATTATTCATCTGGGTGCAACATCCTGCTACGTTGGCGACAACACCGATATTCTTCTCATGAGAGATGCGCTGAAGCTGATTCTGGAGAAAGCCATTCAGGTGGAACTGAACCTTACTCGTTTTGCCATCGAGTACAAAGATCTGCCATGCCTGGGATATACTCACCTACAGCCGGCACAGCTGACCACCGTGGGCAAGAGAGCGACCCTGTGGATGTACGAACTGGCAACGGATATCGTCGAGCTGGAGCGTCGTCTGGAAGACCTGCGGATGCTGGGTTCCAAAGGAACCACCGGTACTCAGGCAAGCTTTATGGACCTCTTCGAGAATGATGAAGAGAAGGTGAAGAAGCTGGATCAGCTGATTGCGGAAGATTTCGGATTTGCCGGATGCGTTCCGGTTTCCGGTCAGACCTACTCCAGAAAGGTGGACTACAACGTGCTTTCCACACTTTCCGGCATCGCCCAGACTGCATCCAAGTTCTCCAACGATATGAGAATTCTTCAGTCCTTCGGAGAGATGGAGGAACCGTTCGAAGAGCACCAGATTGGTTCTTCGGCAATGCCGTACAAGAGAAACCCGATGCGTTCGGAGAGAATCACTTCTCTGGCGCGTTATGTCATGATCGATTCCCTGAACCCGGCAATCACCGCTGCAACTCAGTGGTTCGAAAGAACGCTGGACGATTCTGCCAACAAGAGAATTTCCGTACCGGAAGCGTTCCTGGCAGTGGACGGTATTCTGAACCTGTTCATCAACATCAGCAGCGATATGGTGGTATATCCGAAGGTTATTGAATCCAGAGTGATGGAGAAGCTGCCGTTTATCGCAACCGAGAACATTATGATGGAAGCCGTAAAGAAGGGTGGAAACCGTCAGGAACTCCACGAGAGAATTCGTGTTCACTCTCACGAAGCGACACTTCGCGTAAAGAGAGACGGACTCAGCAACAATCTCATCGAGCTGATTGCCAACGATCCGGACTTCGACCTTTCCGAAGAGGAAATTCGTGCCAGCCTGAACCCTTCCCTGTACGTGGGAAGATGCCCTTCCCAGGTAACCGAGTTCGTTCAGGATGTAATCGATCCGATCGTTCGCAGACATCCGCATGAAAACATCAGCACGGAAATCAACCTGTAGGAATCATATAACACGGATGGAGGAACACAAGCGATGAAACAAATCGAATTGAAATACGGATGCAATCCGAATCAGAAGCCGGCTTTCGTATCCATGAAGGATGACAGAGAACTTCCTTTTGAAGTTCTCAATGGAAGACCGGGATACATCAATCTGCTGGACGCGTTGAACGGCTGGCAGCTGGTAAAAGAAATTCACGAAGCGACCGGCAAAGCGGCTGCTACATCCTTTAAGCATGTCAGCCCAACTTCCGCCGCCATCGGCCGGAAGATGAGCGATCGTCTGAAGAAGGCGTGCTTCGTGGATGACATCGAAGGACTGGATGATTCCGAAATCGCCACTGCGTATGCTCGTGCCAGAGGCACGGATCGTATGAGTTCTTTCGGCGATTTTATCTCCCTCAGCGATGTCTGCGACGCAACCTGTGCGCGGCTCATCAAGAGAGAGGTGTCTGACGGCGTTATCGCTCCGGGATATACGGAAGAAGCGCTGGAGATTCTGAAGCAGAAGAAGAAGGGCAACTACCTGATTCTGCAAATCGATCCGGCTTACGAAGCACCGGAAATGGAAGAGAAGCAGGTATTCGGCGTGACCTTTACACAGAAGCATAACGA
>OLPC01002968.1_pt1 | contig 11853 bp, 10 predicted proteins | sample 1672341 | NCBI WGS metagenome assembly OLPC01 (sample SAMEA3136673, study PRJEB25190) | human gut metagenome | reverse complement strand
CCACCAAGCAGCGGTTGGACGAGCTGGAAGCCCGGAAAGAAGCTCTGAACACCAGCATTCTGGAAGAAGAGCTGAAAAAGCCCGTCCTGACCCGCGAGTGGATGCGGTTCTGGTTTGAAAAATTCCGCAAGGGTGACATGAGAGACATGGAGCACCAGCGGCAGATCATTGATACCTTTGTCAACTCGGTCTACGTCTTTGACGACCGGGTCGTGCTCAATTTCAACTTCACGGACGATTCCAAAACAATCTCCCGTGAAGAGGTGTTGGGTTCGAGTGCTGTGGAGAATGCTCCACCAAAACAAGAGCCTCTGACTTTGGTCAGGGGCTTTTTTGTTGCGTCATCCACTAACCCACGTCAGAGCCGGACGGTACAGAACTCGAACAGCACGGCACCGCCGCAGGCGGGGCAACAAACACCCCAGTGGGGTGTTTGTTAGTGCGCGGTTCCCAACGGCTAGGAATGTCTACCAAGAAAGATGCCGCCAGACCATTCGGTCTGGGGGCTTTTTTTCGTGGTGGGCGGTACAGGACTCGAACAGCAGCGGAGGCGACCGCCGCCTGCGGCGGAAACAGGGAGCCGAGGCTGGGACAGCGTTCTGATTTTTCAAAGCCCTGCCAAGGGGCTGCGGAAAAATCAGCAAACGCAACCCGTACAGGCGCCAGCCGTCAGATTCCGTCAAGGTTCCCAACGCCTAGGAATGTCTACCAAGAAAGATGCCGCCAGACCATTCGGTCTGGGGACTTTTTTCGTGGTGGACGGTACAGGACGAGAACCGGAACGAGCAAAGGCAGGGTATCACCATGACGGTGGTATCCTGCCTTTTGCTTTGATATGTTTTATCAGTAGATCACAGCATCCGTTGCAGTATAGCCTTCGAGAGAATTCTCCTTGACCTGAATACAAATATAAGTGATTTCAGAATTGCTTGCAGCAAAGAACTGACGTTTTGCCACGGGAGAAATCTTCAGCCAGTCGCCTGCTGCAAGGCTGATTTCTTCGCCATCGATAACGACCTTGCCTTTGCCGGAAAGAACACCGTAGATTTCCTCATTTGCCTTGTGGGAGTGGACAAACGGAACATTTGCTCCCGCAGGAAGCGTATTCAGGCTGATCTCCGCACCAGTCAGGGCGAGCTTTTCATGAAGCTCCGTCCGATTTTCTTTTCCAACTGTCATTTTTGTGTAGCTTGCCATTGTAAGCACCTCCATTTTGATTCGCAATCTTTCATTGCCTGAGCTAAGTATAGAAGCTCGCACATTCAAAAACAAGTACGCACCTTTTTGTAACTGTACACTCAAAAATGAATGTGCTATACTATACACAGAGGTGACTGATATGCGTACAAAAGAAGAACTGCCGGAATGTCCGGTTGCAACAGCAGTATCCCTGATTGGCGGAAAATGGAAACTCTTGCTTCTGCGCAATCTGAAAGAGCGTCCATGGAGATTCAATGAGTTGCAAAGAAGCATCGACGGGATCTCGCAGAAAGTTTTGACCGAGAGCTTAAGACAGATGATTGATGATGGACTTGCCTACCGCCGTGATTATCACGAGAATCCTCCCAAAGTAGAATATGGGTTGACCGATCTCGGAACGGAAATGTTACCAATTGTCAATGCACTTGCAGACTTTGGCAATTACTATAAATCCGTCGTTGATCGGTCATGATCGATATTATGAAGCAGGGTTTGGGGCTCCGCACGCCCCAACAAGAGCGCTTCGGAAACTCACAAGAGTTGAAGAGTTTTGGTGGGCGGTACAGGACTCGAACAGCACGGCCACGCCGCAGGCGGGGCAGCAGAACGGTCCTGCGCCAGCAAATAGCACAAAACCCGGAACCTTTTCAGGGCCAAAATGGCTCAAAAAGGGTTCCGGGTTTCTGATTTTGCGCTATTCCTTTGTGCAAGCTGCTATCGCATTTTTATTTTGCAACAGCCCCTCTTTTTTATTTCCGGAGATTTTATTTTCGGGTATAGGCTTCCATGCCGTGCTCGGCGGGGTCGTAATATTCCATCAGGGTGATGTAGTTTTCCGGGTAGTGGCAGAATGCCGCACGCAGAACGCTGTCTGCCGGGCTGTTCACGCTCATCAGGCTGAGGATGTAGTACACCAGCAGCTTCAGCACATCGCTCTCCACCTCGTAGCACAGACCCACCGCCAGCACCGGCACCACCACCTGCTGCGCCCGCAGCGGCACAATGGCCCCCACCTGCTCCAGAATGGGTCTGCTCATGGCCGAAGCCGTCATCACGCAGCGCAGCACCTTCGTCCACGACATTTTGCGGATGTTCTCCATGCTGCGCAGCCGTTCCATCACAGCTTCATCGTCCAGGATCACGCCCTCGGCTGCCTCTTTCTCCGAGAGGGTAAAGGCACACTGCAGCATATCCATAAAGGCAGCTTCATATTTTTCGTGGTAATTTGCGGCGCTTTTGCAGAACGCCAGAGCCGCCGCGATCACCGAATCCACATCTTCCTTTGTGGCCAGCTGGTCGAACCGCAGCGGCACGCCGCCCATCCGGCTCTCGATGATGCTCAGATCATCCAGCTCGTTCTGGTACGCCGTGGAGGGCAGAAAGCGGTCGTTTCCGTTGCGGTGGTAGCCCCACTCTTCCGGCATCACGCGGGCCACGATGTCGCCGCTGGAAATGATGTTGAAGATATTGCTTACATCCCAATCCGTTTTCAGTCCGCCGTCTGCAGTGTGGTCGTTGTCGTAGTCCGCCTGCAGATCCGGGCGGTCTGCTGCCGTCAGTGCCGCCGGTGCGGCAAAGGTGTAAACAAAGGTATTTTCCTGCGCGATCTGCGGCAGCTGCTGCCGGATGCGCGCCGCCGTCAGGTTTGCCACAGCCGCGCCGCGGCTGTAGCCGCCCAGCCAGAGCTTGATGGTGCCCAGCGTTCCCGCTGCAGCCTCGGCTTTTTTCAGGTAGTCCTGCAGATCCTCAAAAAAATGCTCTGCTGCTGTCACAAAGCCATAGTGCCCGCCGCCTTCGCCCACATGCAGGTTGCTGGCCCACTCGGCACCATAGCCGACACCGCGCAGCATGGCTGCAATAATGGTGGTGCGCTGGCCATCCTGTACCAGTGTTTTCTGCGCAAAAGCACAGCCCGCGGTATCCACCGGGGTGTTCAGGCTGCACTGGTAGCCCGCATAGACCGCATTGGCAAAGCCAAGCTTCTGGTAGGCATCCGCAATGCTGTCCTCACGGCCCGCTTCACCCTCCACCCAGTAAAGCGCATCGCTCTGGTAGGTGTTGCCGCTTGCCGCCACAAGGCCCAGCGTCGCCAGTGCCAGCTTGTGGCTGTACTGCAGCGCCGTGTTCTCAAAAAAGGCATCTGTATAATAAAAATCGTGGGAGAGATCTGTTTCGCTGTGGTCGCTGCGGAAAGCAAAGGAGTAGTAATCCTCCGGCACCGCACTGCCCACCACAGCCTGTGCGGCCTGCGGCAGCAAAGCCTCTGCCGCCGCGTGCGGGGCCAGCACGCCTGCCACGGCAGCTGCTGCCGCCTTGCAAAAGGCACGTCGTTTTATGGTCTTCATCTTCCTGCTCCAATCAAGGCTTCTGCATAAAACCAGCCTGTTCTTCTAAGTATAGCGGATTTTGCACGCTGATACAATCGCTCTTTCTTAATAAAAAAACAGTCCATGCTCCACACACAGACTGTTTTATGGTATAGTATAAAGGTGTCCGGCTCACCTCAGCTCGATCTGCCTGCAGTAGTCTACGATGTGGTGGAACATCTGTTCCACTGCCGGGGCCATTGCGGCGGGGCGCTGCACAGCCAGGCCCACCACACGGTCTTCCTCTGGCTCGATGGGATAGATCTTGATCGCAGCCTTGCAGTCGCGCAGCAGCATCTGCGGCATGATGGAAATGCCCAGACCTGCTTCCACCATGGCGATGTTGGACTGGTCGTCGATGACATGGCAGCGGCGCTCGGTGCCGATCTTATATTTTTTCAGGAACTGGCGCATTTCAGCATCGGTGGCATCGCACTGTACAACGAAGCTTTGGCCGTTCATCAGGGCAGGAGTCATCACGCCGTTTTCCGGTTCGGGCCAGTCCTGCGGCACGATGCACAGCAGCGGCTCGCGGAACAGCTCGGTGAGGTTGAACTCTTCACGGCAGGTGGAGGAAAGGAACGCGATATCCACCTGACCGGTTCGCAGCCATTCCTTCACATCGTCGTAGGTGCCCTGATACACCTCGATCTCGATCTGCGGGTAGTGGGTCATAAAGCTTTTGAGCAGGCCCGGCAGCAGCGAAGCACACACCGAGTTGAATACGCCCAGCTTCACCTTGCCCTTTTCCAGGCCGTTCAGGCGGGCGATGCTCTGCTTGAGGGCCTCGTCGCTGTTGAGCACATCGCGAATAGAGGGATACAGGGATGCGCCGTAGCTGGTCATGGATACGCCGTTCTTGCCGCGGTTGAACAGAGCAAAGCCCAGCTCCTCCTCCATTACGGCAATGGCGTGACTGATGGCCGATGGGGTCAGGTGCAGCTGCTGTGCCGCCTTGTTGAAGCTGCCCTGCCGGGCCACAGCATCAAAAATCTCGTAGGAAAAAAGCGTCATGCCCAAAGCCTCCTTCCGTTTTTACTGGTTCGGAGACGCCCGATTCTCTGTGAATCTTTTTCATCTTTCATTTGAGATAGTTCAATTATCTTCTTGATTGTACTATCCCGCGCCTTTTCTGTCAAGCATTTTTGCCCGATTTATGCGCCTTTCCGGCGTATTTGGTCAAGGATGACGCAGGAGCCTGCCAGCCTGCGCCGTATTATTAAAAAAGCACAAAAAGTAGATTTTTTATCAAGTGAGGGATTCCTTATGACCGAGACTGCCAAAGCCCCTGTCCGCTGTGGACTCAGCGGCACAGCGCTCAAATACATCGCCTGCATCACCATGCTCATTGATCACATCGGCGCTTCCTGCATCGAAGCCGGTGTCCTGCTGCCGGCCCTCGCCGCCGGTGCTGCCAGCTGCGGTGGCATCCCGGTCAGCACCCTGCTGGCGGCAGACCGTGTGCTGCGGTATATCGGGCGGCTGGCCTTTCCCATCTTCTGCTTTCTGGCCGTGGAGGGCTTTCTGCACACCCACGATGTAAAAAAATACGTCCGGCGGCTTCTGCTGTTCGGCCTTCTGAGCGAGGTGCCTTTTGACCTTGCCTTTTTCCGCACACCGTTCGCCCCGCAGCACCAGAACGTTTACTGGACGCTGGCGCTGGGCGTGCTGGCTATGGCAGGGCTCAAGCGCTTTGAAAAGGAAAACGGCCTGCCCGGCTGGCAGGGGCTTGTGTGGGCGGGCGGCTGCGCCGCGCTGGCGCTGGCTGTCAACACCGACTACCACGCCATCGGCGTGCTCATCATCTGCACCCTGTACCTGACCCGCGCAGACCGCAAGCGGCAGTGCCTTGCAGGTGCGCTGCTGTTTTTGTTCGAGCTGACCGCGCCGCTGGCCTTTGTGCTGGTCTGGTTCTACAACGGGCAGCGCGGCGCGTGCAGTCTGCTGCAAAAAAAGGCCTTTTACTGGTTCTACCCGGTGCACCTGCTGGTGCTGGCAGGTATCACGAACCTTATGCTATAACAGCAGAAAGCCCGCCGTCCAAAGACAGCGGGCTTTTTTACAGCTTCTCACATCGGGAACATCGCACCGGTCAGCAGCAGCATGGCAGGCACTGTGACCAGCATACACACGGTGGAGTGGGCCACCGCCTGACTGGCAAGGGTCGCTTCGGTGCCGGTCTGCTTGGCCAGCACAGCGGCAAGGCTGCCGGCCGGGCAGCATGCAATGATGGACAGGCCGGTGCGCAGCACATTGTCCAGCGGCAGCAGCCACAGCAGCAGCATGAACAGCAGCGGGAACAGGATGCCGCGCAGCAGGGTGACCCGGTACAGGAAACCGGTGTGCAGCAGCGCACGGATGTCGCTGTCTGCCAGCAGCACACCTACGATCATGAGCGCCAGCGGGGTGGTGCAGCCGCCCACCGCACTGCAGAACTGCTGCACCGGTGCGGGCAGCCGCCAGCCGGTGGCCAGCAGCACCAGCATAGCCACTGTGGCAATGTTGGTGGGGGTGATGAAGGTCTTGAGCCGGATCTTCTCGCCGGGGCGGAACAGGCACACCACATAGGTAAAAAACCATACATTATAAGAGGCCATGGCCATGCCTGCAAACACAGTGCCGCGCGCGGTGCCCAGCAGGGCGCTGCACAGCGGCAGGCCGATGAAGCCGCAGTTGGGCATAGCCGCCGTGCCCACCAGCACCGCATACTTGCCCGGCGTGTCGTGGTGCAGCCAGCTGCTCAACCGGCACAGGCCGGTGGTCACCACAAACAGTGCCAGCAGCAGCACGAACAGTACCCCTGCCTGAGTGAGCAGCTCCGGCTCACCGTCCACGGCTGCACCAGCCAGCATGGTACAGGGCAGCAGAAGCTTCATGATAAAATCCGACAAAAACTTGCTGTCACGATCCTTGATGATGCCGCTGCGTGCACCTACATAGCCCAGCAGCACCTCCAGAAAGATCACCGTGATCTGACCCGCCAAAACGCCAAACGCCATTGGTTCCTCCTTTTTGTTCCACAAGCCGCATTTTTCCTTTACAAAGGAAAAAGCCCATTGATTTCAACGAATCAACGAGCTTTTTCTTGGCGGAGTAGGAGGGATTTGAACCCTCGCGCCGTTGTTTAGACGACCTACGCCCTTAGCAGGGGCGCCTCTTCGGCCTCTTGAGTACTACTCCAGAGCAAAGTGCGTTACACTTATTCAATAAAAAATGGCGGAGAGAGTGGGATTCGAACCCACGGTACGTTGCCGTACGGCAGTTTTCAAGACTGCTTCCTTAAACCACTCGGACATCTCTCCTTGTGGACATCCGCCTTACGCCGTGTCGAATGCCTATTTAATTTACCAGATTTGCACGCCGGTGTCAAGCCTTTGGGGCAATTTTTTTCTTTCAGCCCTTAAAAACAAAATTTACCACAACCTTTTTGGGTCTTGGCCTGTTTCAGGTCTTTACAAGTACACCTTTTTGTTGTATAATAAACACAAGAAAATTTCCTCGCGGTGTAAAGGAGAAATATACCATGTCGTTTTCAGAACTTTTGAAGCAGTGCCGCAAAAAGCAGGGCATCAGCCAGGCTGAGCTGGCTTCCAAACTGGGCGTGACACAGCAGGCTGTCGGCAAATGGGAAAGCGGCAAGTCCTCTCCCGATCCGTCTACCGTGGCCCGCATTGCCGAGCTTTTGAACACCACAGCAGATTATCTGCTGGGCCTGTACCGCCCGGTAAGCAATGTTTCCGCCCCGGAAGAGCGGTTCTTTGGCAGCTATTCTGAAAGCCTGATCCCGGTGATCGGCACGGTAAAGGCCGGTTACGGTGCCCTCGCCTTTGAGGAGGACTACGGTCAGGAGTATGCCCGTGTGAAGGACCCCTCCAACTATTTTTATCTGGTGGTGCGCGGCGACAGCATGGAGCCCCGCATTCAGGACGGCGACCTTGCCCTTGTGCACAAGCAGGACACACTGGAAAACGGCGACCTTGGCGTGCTGATCTACGGCGATGAGGGCGAGGGCACCCTGAAGCGCTATATCCAGCGCGGCAACTGCGTGGTGCTGCAGCCCTTCAACCCGGCCTACAGCGAAATGGTCATCAAGGGCGAGGACCTGAACCATCTGCACATCGCCGGCCGCGTGGTGGAGACCAAGGCGAAGTGGTAATAACCCCTTCCGTCTGCTCACGCTGTTCGCAGCCACCTCCCTCATGGAGGGAGGCCTTGGCAAAACCGGAAACTTTCCCGTACTGCCAAAGGCTCCTCCTCCGGGGGAGCTGGCACGGCGGCAGCTGTGACTGAAGGAGTTCGGCACAAATTGATGTAAAGCCATCTGCATTTTGCGCATGGCTTTATTTTTTGACCCTTTTTCCCACTTTGGAGGTGTATTCTGCATGGAACAGACCCTGATGGACAAGCTTACCATTCTGGCCGACAGCGCCAAATATGATGTTGCCTGCACCTCCAGCGGCGCATCCCGCACCGCGCGGGCAGGCATTCTTGGCAGCTGCTATGCACCGGGCTGCTGCCACGCCTTTACCGCTGATGGCCGCTGTGTAAGCCTTTTAAAGGTGCTCATGACCAACTGCTGTGCCTTCGACTGCAGCTATTGTGTCAACCGCAAGTCCAACGATATCCCCCGTGCCACCTTCACGCCCCGGGAATTGGCTGAGCTGACTGTGGAGTTTTACCGCCGCAACTACATTGAAGGGTTGTTCCTTTCCAGCGCGGTGCTGGGCACGCCGGACTACACCACCGAACGGATGCTGGCCGCCCTGCGGCTGCTGCGGGGCGAATACCGCTTTGGGGGCTACATCCACGCCAAGGCCATCCCCGGCACCAGCCCGGAACTGCTGCAGCAGCTGGGATATCTGGCCGACCGCCTGAGCGTGAATGTGGAGCTGCCCAGTGAGCAGAGCCTGAACCTGCTGGCCCCGGACAAAGGGCGGCACTCCATTTTCCGGCCCATGAAGCAGATCGCAGTTTCCGGCGCGCAGAGCAAACAGGAGCTGACCGTCTACCGCCATGCGCCAAAGTTTGCACCCGCCGGGCAGAGCACCCAGATGATCGTAGGTGCTTCGCCGGAGACAGACTACCACATTTTAAAGCTCACTGAGGGCATGTACCAAAAGTACAGTCTGAAACGGGTGTTCTACTCCGCCTACATCCCGGTAGCCGAGGACACCCGCCTGCCTGCGCTGGACACCAAACCCCCGCTTTTGCGGGAGCACCGGCTGTATCAGGCTGACTGGCTGCTGCGGTTTTACCAGTTCAAGGCAGACGAAATTCTGGATGAAGCCAACCAGAGCTTCAATCCCTACCTCGACCCAAAATGCAACTGGGCCGTGCAGCACTACGGGCTTTTTCCGGTAGATGTGAACCGCGCGCCCTTTGAAATGTTGCTGCGTGTGCCGGGCATCGGCCCCAAAAGCGCCCGGCGCATCTGGCACGCGCGCAAGCTTTCCAGCCTTGGGTTGGACGAGCTGAAGCGCATGGGCGTGGTGCTCAAGCGGGCACAGTATTTCATCACCTGCAAGGGTTTTGCGGGTGCGCACCCGGGCCGCGGCACCGCCGGGCGGGAGCGCATCACGCAGGCGCTCATCGACCCCAACGTGTTCGGCGGCAGCTGCGAACAGCTCAGTCTGTTCACGCCGCCTGCGGTGGACGATCTGATCACGCAGGGCGTGGCACCGCGCGCAGCTATGCGTATGGTGCGGGAGGAGGCAGTGCAATGTCTGGCGAAGGCGCTGTAAATGTTCAAGTTCAGAAAGCCCGCAGGCTCCACGATGCGGATGTGGTGTACCTCTACGACAGCAGCTTTGAAGGCTTTCTGTGCTGCGTGTTCGAGAGCTTTGCCCGGCACGAGATCCCCTTTGCGGTGTGGACACCCCAGCGGGAAACTTCCACCCTGTACCCGGTCAAGGACATCCCCACCGACCACGCCAAGGCTCAGCGGGTGTTTGCCAGCTTTGGCAGAAAGCTTGGCCCCGAGACAGAGTACCTCGTCAGCCGGGATTTCCTCTCTGGGCGGGAGGACAAAGAGCTGCTGCTCATCCGCTTTCTGCATCTGGCCTTCGCCCTCGGCCCCGGCACCGTGAAGCGCACCGGCCACCCGGACGTGGCCCCGCTGTATGAGATGAAGAAAAGCCTTGACTGGGAAGTGGACAAGTTTCAGGGCTTTGTGCGGTTTGAGGAGCACGACGGGATGCTGGGCGCCGTCATCCACCCCAAAAACTACATCCTGCCGCTGCTGCGGCCCCACTTTTGCGGACGGTTCCCGGAAGAGAACTTTATGATCTACGATGCGGTGCATCAGGCTGTGCTGCTGCAGGAGGACCACAAGGCCCGGCTGCTGGAGCTGGCTGCACCGCTGGAGCTGCCGCCGCCCAGCGAGCGGGAGCAGCAGTTTCAGGCATTGTGGAAGCAGTTCTACCAGACGCTGGAGATCAAGGCCCGCCACAACGAAAAATGCCGCATGACCCACTGCCCCAAGCGCTTTTGGGCCGATATGGTGGAGATGAAAGATGAATTTTAACAAAAACGTTGCATCTGCGGCGTTGCAACCCCCAAAACCTATGGTATACTATAAGAGATATCCGGCAGGCCTTCTGCCGAACACTCCCGCACTGCTGCGGGGCAACACAAAAGGAGTATTGTAGCGTTATGGTTCGCATTACTATGGAAGACGGCGGCATCATCGACATCGAGCTGAACGAGGAAGTTGCCCCCATCACCTGTGAGAATTTCAAAAAGCTGGTCAGGGAGGGCTTTTACAACGGCCTGACCTTCCACCGCGTGATCCCCGGCTTTATGATCCAGGGCGGCTGCCCGCTGGGCAACGGCACCGGCGGCCCCGGCTGGAACATCAAGGGCGAGTTTGCTGCAAACGGCGTGAACAATCCGCTCAAGCACACCCGCGGCGTGATCAGCATGGCACGCGCCATGAACCCCAACAGCGCCGGCAGCCAGTTCTTCATCATGCATCAGGATGCACCTCATCTGGACGGCCAGTACGCTGCCTTTGGCAAGGTGGTTGCAGGCATGGATGTTGTGGATAAGATCGCAGCTGTCCGCACCGACTGGAACGATAAGCCCACCACCCCGGTCAAGATGAAGACCGTAGAGCTCATTGAGGGCTGAATTTCAAACCTAAAAAAATCCCGACACCTTGCGGTGCCGGGATTTTTTGTTTTTGTTGATGCTTGTTTTTAGCAGCCTTCCTTTTCGGCCAGCTTGCGGCCCATGAGCACGCCCATGACCGAAGCCATCATCAGGCCGCGGGTCCAGCCGGAGGAGTCGCCCAGACAGTGCAGGCCCTTGATGTTGGTGTCAAGGTTCTCGTCCATCTTCACCTTGTTGGAGTAGAACTTCAGCTCAGGGCTGTACAGCAGGGTCTCGTTGGCGGCAAAGCCGGGCACCACCATATCCAGCATCTTGATGAACTCAATGATGTTGGTCATGGCGCGGTAGGGCATGGCGGCGGTGATGTCGCCTGCCACGGCATCCTTCAGGGTGGGCTTCACGTTGGACTGGGCCAGCTCCTTCTGCCAGGTGCGCTTGCCGTCCAGAATGTCGCCGTAGCGCTGCACCATGATGTGGCCTGCGCCCAGCATGTTGGTCAGCTCGCCCACCTTCTGTGCGTAGGCAATGGGCTGGTTGAACGGCTCGGTAAAGTTGTGGGAGACCAGAATCGCAAGGTTGGTGTTCTCGCTCTTTTTCTCCTTGAAGCTGTGGCCGTTGACCACGGCAAGGTCGTTGTCGTAGTTCTCCTGCGCCACAAAGCCGCCGGGGTTCTGGCAGAAGGTGCGCACCTTGTTCTTCCAGGGCTTGGGGTAGCCGATGAGCTTGGACTCATACAGCACCTTGTTCACCTTTTCCATGACCTCGTTGCGGCACTCCACGCGCACACCGATGTCCACGGTGCCGGGCTTGTGGGCAATGTGGTGCTCGGCGCAGATCTTTTCCAGCCAGTCCGCACCGCGGCGGCCGGTGCCAATGACCACGGTATCCGCATACACAGGCCGGACCTGATCGCCGTCCTTCAGCAGCACGCCCTTGCACTCCTCATTCTCAAGGATGATGTTCTCGCACTCAGTATTGAACAGCATCTCCACGCCGTTGTCGGCCAGATAGTTCTGGATGGCCAGATACAGCTGCTGCGCCTTCTCTGTGCCCAGATGGCGGATCGGGCAGTCCACCAGCTTCAGGCCGGCATGGATGGCGTTCTTGCGGATCTCCTTGATCTCCTCGCCGGTGTAGATGCCCTCCACATGGGGGTCTGCGCCGAACTCAAGATAGA
>OLPC01002967.1_pt1 | contig 11863 bp, 7 predicted proteins | sample 1672341 | NCBI WGS metagenome assembly OLPC01 (sample SAMEA3136673, study PRJEB25190) | human gut metagenome | reverse complement strand
CCATGGGTTGCGTCCTGATATTTTTATGCTGTTACGGAAGCCGTTGGGTTGTAAAACGCCGGTTGTCACCACCATACACAGCTACATGTTCAGCGACCACGCTTTTAAGTACGGGAAATGGCAATCTAAAATCACGGCAAGACTTGTCTTGGCATCTACCGTCCGCGATGATAAAATCATCTTGCTGAGCAAACACATGATGGATTATTATTCTCATTATCTGCCTGCTAAGAAGTTGACGTATGCCTACAACTCTCGCCTCTGCGACCTGAGCCTGAAACCTAAAGAGGATGATGAAAGAAACATATTGGAGTTTAAAAGGAATAGCATTCTGTTATGTTCTGTAAGTGGTCTGAACCACAGGAAAGGACTGCACCAAATTATACAGGCACTTCCGTTTTTGCCAGATTTCAAATATTGCATTGTGGGGGATGGAAAAGAGCGTCAGCCTTTGCAAGAATTGGCTCAAACGTTAGGAGTGGCAGACAGAGTATTGTTTGTCGGTAGAAAGCCGGCAGGCTTCCGATTCTTGCAGCTTGCCGACATATTTGTGATGCCCAGTTATAGTGAAGGCTTCCCGTTGGCGATGCTGGAGGCTGCCTCGATGCAAAAAGCTATTGTCTGTTCCGACATTCCCGTATTCCGGGAAATCTTCTCTGAACAGGAAATAGTAACCTTTGAACTTGACAATACAAACAGTTTGCGTGATGCATTGATCACCGCTCGACGTGAAAAAGAAAAATTGGCGGCTAATGTACATCAAAAATATCTTGAATCCTATTCTCCGGAATGTTTCTACCGCCGACATTTTAAAATCTATCAAAGTCTTGTGGAATCGAAATCAAATACCAAGTATCATGAGTAACAGAGAACGAACCATCGAATCCAAAGGTAGAATAGAATTCATCGACTTGGCAAAAGGCATCTGCATTTTGCTTGTAGTAATGATTCATGTGGGCGTGCCTGAATACATCCCCGGGCTTTATGCGGCCAAAGTGCCTATATTCTTTCTTCTTTCAGGATTGTTTTTCTTAAAGAAAGTTAATTTTTTTTTGAGGGGGGGGTATTGGAATAAGTTGTGTACAACAATTGTCATTCCTTTCCTTGCTTACTATTTGATTAGCTATGCCATGTTTTATGTGATAGACCGGGTTATACCGAACGTGTTGGGTGGAAAACAAGATTTTTCTATCATCGACGTGTTCCGACAGCGTAATCTTTTTAATGGTCCTTTATGGTTCCTAATATGCTTGGCTGAAGTGGAAGCATTGCTATACGTTGTCTGGAAATGCATTCGGACAAATATGATGAAATGTGCGTTCATCTCTTCGCTGGCAATACTGGGATTTTTACTTGCTTCATACAAGATTTTTATCCCCATGTGGCTTGATACGGCTATGGTGGCCTCGCTGTTTTTCTATTTTGGCATACTTATCAGCGAAACCAACTTTTTGATAAAAGGAACGAAAAGTCTCTATTTAGTACTCGGAGCAGTTATCTGTTACTTGATATACATATTCTTCCCGGTAAAGATTTCAATGAGTGTCAACTACTACAGTAATACGTATCTGACAGTCGTATCCGGCATGGCGATAGTGGTTTTTATATTGTTGGTGTGCAAACTTGTCAACCAGATTCTTGTTATCAATTGGATTGGAAGAAATTCATTGGTACTCTTATGCACGCATCATTTGGTATATAGACCCATAAAATATTTTCTGATTCATTTCGGTTATGATTATCCGTTACTCTTATTTGTCCTGACAATCATCGTAGAGATTCCCATAATCTTCATTATCAATCGCTATTTCCCGGTATTGGCGGGAAAAGGTAAACTGGTTGTAAGGTCTTAAACCCTGATAGAATACATTTATATGAAAATCGTAAAAATCCTTGGAGGCCTGGGAAACCAGATGTTCCAGTATGCCTTGTCCCTTTCATTGAGAGAGCAGTTCCCTCATGAGCAGGTGATGATAGATACATCCTGTTTCAGGAACTATCCCCTGCACAATGGTTTTGAGATAGACCGGATATTTGCACAAAAAGCCCTCGTCGCTTCGTGGAAGGATATTTTAAAAGTGGCATATCCATATCCGAATTACCGGTTCTGGCAAATAGGGAAATACATTCTGCCCAAACGCAAAACCATGTGCGTGGAGCGGAAAGACTTCTCCTTTGATGCAGCCGCTCTAACACGTAAGGGAAACTGTTACTATGACGGTTATTGGCAGCATGAGGAATACTTTTGCGATGTGAAGGAAACAATTTGGGAAGCATTCTCCTTTCCGGAGCCGGCAGATGGGCAGAACAAGGAAATAATAGCACTGCTCCGGGCTAGTGAAAGTGTTTCATTGCACGTACGCCGTGGTGATTACGTAAACCATCCGCTTTTTCGGGGAATTTGTGATTCGGACTATTATAAACGGGCGATACACTACATAGAAGAGCGGGTAAATCCGCGGTTGTATTGTGTTTTTTCCAACGACATGGCTTGGTGTGAAAGCTACCTGCCCGGTTTATTGCCGGGCAAGAAGGTGGTATATGTGGACTGGAACAAGGGCGCGGAAAGTTATGTGGATATGCAGTTGATGAGCCTGTGCCGGCACAATATTATTGCCAACTCTTCTTTCTCGTGGTGGGGAGCGTGGCTGAACCGCAATCCGCAGAAGGTGGTGGTAGCGCCTGAAAGGTGGATGAATTCACCGATAGAAGACCCTGTTTCCGATAAATGGATAAAACTTTGAGTCTTTAAGTTATTTCTGTATGATTGTCAGGAAAAGAACAAACTTATAAATGCGAATCAGAAGTTAAAGGAGTTATCGCTTCTGAACGGAGCGAAGCAGAGCAGTAGCTTTTTTAACTTCTTAACTCCTAATTAATATAAAATCAGAATCATTATGACTCATCGTTTGCATTACATCGACAACCTGAAAGGCGTGCTCATTCTTCTTGTCGTGTTAGGACATTGCATCCAGTGTACAGACCTGGACTTCGACCATAATGCCGTTTTTAGGTATATCTATTCTTTTCATATGCCGTTGTTTATGTGTGTGAGCGGCTTTGTGAGTTACAAGCCAGATATAAAATGGCAGACAGTGCAGAAACGTTTCAGGCAGCTGATCATACCTTTTTTAGCATGGGTGGCGGTTAGTTGCTGCGTACATCTTGACCCGACGCTGTTTTTAGCGAAAGTAGTACATCCTGATAGCGGGCTATGGTTTCTGTGGACTTTATTCTTTATCGTGCTGCTGATGTGGCTGTGCAATTGGATCGTCACGTGCCTGAAGGTCAAGATAGAATATGTGGTCTGTTTCTTTTCTTTGTTGATGATGGGCATAATGGTCGCATTGAAATTTAAACTGTTCGGTTTCCAGTTTATCGCCTGGTATTTTCCGTTCTATGCCATTGGATTTTTCGGAAGGAAATATCAATACCTTTGGGAGAAACGGGGGCGCGTTGATTCTTTGTGGTTCTCCGCCTTGTTCTTGTGTATGGCATACTGGTGGATGCGGAAAGACCCTCCTTTGTTCATGCCCCCAAGCAGCCATGTGGTGTACAACTATGTGTACAAATTTATGGTCGCAGGAGTGGCGATAGCTGCGTTCATCCCCTTATTCAAGTATTATGTGAATAAGCCTTTGTTAATATTTACTAAATGGGGGGTAACATTGGGTATTTATGCTATCCATCAGACAATTATCACCCTGCTTACGTCGTGGTTCAATATTGCCTCCTTGCGATTGCCCTATTGGCTGTATGTATGCTGCTTGTGGGTGATGGTTTCGGCTATAAGCTATTTGTGCTATCGGCTGATTGAAAGAAACCGTTACTTGTCGTTGTTATTCTTAGGCAAGTAACAACTTATAATTTTTATCATGAGATTCTCCGTTCTGCTTTCCTTGTACTATAAGGAAAATCCAATTTTTCTGCGTGAAAGTCTTCACAGTGTATTTGGTCAGACATTACAGCCTGACGAGGTCATATTAGTCGAAGATGGACCATTGACACCGGCGTTATATGAAGTGGTGGAGGAATTTGCCGGTCGGTATAGTACGATAAAACGTATTGTGTTGGAAAAGAACAGGGGGCTGGGCAACGCTTTGAGTGAAGGATTAAAGCATTGTTCCTGTGACTTGGTGGCCCGGATGGATACGGATGATATTTGTAAACCAGAACGTTTTGCCAGGCAGTTAGCGTTTATGGAGAGCCATCCGGAGATAAGTGTGGTAGGCGCATGGATCGATGAGTTTCAAGAGACTATATCCAATGTCACATCAACGCGCAAACTGCCGCAAAATCCACAAGAGATACGTTTGTTCGGGAAGAAGAGGAACCCGATGAATCATCCGGTAACAATGTTTCGCAAGCAAGCCGTAGAAGCGGCGGGTGGCTATCTGCCGTTCCCTCTTTTTGAGGATTATTATTTATGGGTCCGGATGATGCTGAATGGATCGAAAATGTATAATATACCGGAATCATTGTTGTATTTCAGGTTTTCTCCGGAAATGTGCAAACGCCGTGGAGGATGGAAATACGCCTATGTAGAAATGCGTTTCCAACGGCAGTTGCAGAAACTGGGATATATCGGGATTCTCATGATGATGACAAACATTTGTATTCGTTTGGTAACCCGTCTTGTTCCTAACAGCCTGAGAGGATGGATTTACAAGAAATTTCTACGAAAATAGTTGCACATTCCTATGTAGGCAGGTTCATCCCAAATATAGAAAAGTGATTCTTTTAATTTTCCTTTCTTTTGGATATTACATAATAAAGACGCAAGTTCATTCTCCGACAATGTAAAAAACGGAAGCATGTAACAACTATATCTTCTATCGTTTAATAATCGGATGCTTCGTTTGTCATTCCATGCCCAAGGTGAGAACGAATGTTCGTATTGCCAACGTTCCGGAGTAATCTGTGTACCAAATACAGGAGTCATTCTATAGCTTAATACAAAGTCTACCCATCGTTGCCGTTCTTTATCGGCTTCTTTATCATTAAGACCTTCAGTCATACAACGATTCTCAACTCCAACAGTGATAGGGATAGATGACTTTAAAGGAATGGTAGTATGATGTACGTTATAATCCAGCTGTATCGTAAAATGTTTACTTCCTTCTATCTTTATCGTCTGATGATACTTTCCGACTGGAACCCTTGACGGACACTGTACAGTAATCCATACAGCAGTCAATGTATCCGTACATTTCAACTGATTTTTAAAAGGGACTAACGCGTCATAATAACCATTCATTTTTTTAAGTTCTCTAGCCGATATTTGAATACCTTTCAAATATCGGTCGAAAGTGAAACGATATTCCTCATTAACTTTGCTAGGAAAGACTAATTGAATATGTTCTACTTCACCTCTAGCCATTTCCAAGTGAACCTTTGAGGTTTGAGCGTAATTTCTGTATACTTGTGGGGATTCTACAGAAGGAATTATCCAAATATTTGCTTTTGGATAACTGGCACATATAGACAGGAATCCAACCCATAGTTGAATAAGCGTTAAAAAATACTTCATATTTATTTCAGATTAAATGTAGTCACTACAGCCGCATGGTCAGAGGGGTAGCGAACAGGATGTTTGTCTATCATCTCCGATTGGATAGCTTTGATATCCTTCCCTTTATAATAAATAAAATCTATACGGTATTGCAATTCATTCTTCGCCATAGTAGACCATGTAAGACATGGATATTTTTTCACGTCAGGATGAATCTCACGATAAGAGTCAATAAAATGAGCTTTTTCCATCAACTTGCTGGTGGGCCATTCTATAACATACCCGTTGTGTCCATTCATGTTTTTTGTATCATCTTTCCAATCCAGATGCGAATCACTGTTAAAATCACCGGAAACTATGAGAGGTGTTTCCATGGTATTCCATTGGGATGGAAAAGCTTTCAAGATACTTTGCAATTGTGCAGCTCTCCTACTCCACTCCCCCGCTATGATATTTTCTATGGATTCACAGGCGTTTATTTGGTCATTAGTGATAGGACGATAATCCAGCCAAAGGTTAATGTAATTTATTTGTTGTGACGGACTAATTTGCAATGTCGCCGCACTGCAATTGAAGGAATCATACAAATCATAGGTATCTGTGATAGGATACCGGCTCATGATGGATAAATTGGAACTACGTAAATAGAAATAGTAGCCTAATGCATCTGCAATAATAGCACCTGAACCGTAGGTTTCTACCATACCGATCACATCTGGATTTTCTGCTTTTATAACCTCTACGACCCTATTCACTCCTACCTCTTGCCCCAATTCATGACCACCATGAAAGATATTGAAAGCCATCACCTTCAGTTGTGACAAACGTTGGGTGTCCGTAACTGAAATTTTGGGTAGTTCCACATGGCTTATAAATGTAAATTCTTTGATATAACCATTGAATGCATTCCACTGACCATCATCTACAGAGCCTATTCTAAGTGTATTGTTGGTGGCTAAATTGACATTTCCGTTGGTACAGTAAATAGCCACATTCAACTGATCGTAATACATGCGCATCTCCTGTTTACCGGCATCATGTGTCACTGTCAAGGTATGCCACTTATCATCATTTATGGGTTGGCGCAAGGCAGTAGGTCTATATTCCCATGGAGTGTTTTTCCCATCGCAAAAGTGCACTATCCATGATCCGTTGTCTTGGGTGCCTATCCAAATGCCTGCTTCGTTTGGTATATTGTTCTTTTTATTGGTAATCAAGGCTTTTTCACCTAATTCACGGGCATGACTACGCACCTTTATAGAAAAGGTAAAAGAACCGCTCATGCTTACGGAATCTATTTCAGATACTTTTATTCCATGGCGCTCAAAGGCATTTTCACTTAAATCAAGTATTTCTCCGGGTTGTACAAAATATCTTATCTCTTTGGCCGTCAAAAAAGCAGGCAGGAAGAGCAGTATAAATAATAGTTGCTTTTTCATACTGAATTTATTGTTTATTCAAAATATTGTTTTATTGATGTTGCTTTATCCCAATATTATGGCTGTTGATATAATTTTTATCTATCCAACGAGTAAGAAAATAATCCATAGACCGAACAAAACGATTGTAGTTTTTACGCTTGTTGTCTGTCCATCCTGTTTCGGCATGGGCCGCCCAATATGGATATATCATTCTATACATATCCTCCACTTGTGGTATCCATTCTCCCCACATCTGACACCCTATACCTATAATCTGTTTTTGTTCCTGCATGGTAAGCCCTTCGGGTATTGGATTGAACGCATATGCTTTTTCCAAAGGGATAGGTTCGAAATCATATTCCAACCCAGGCGTTATACGGTCATGGTTAAAGTTCAGATAAGTATATTTAAAATAACTGTTAACTATCTTATAACCTCGTTTGGCTGCCTTCCGTAAAAGGTCATGATTGCCAGTCCAGAACTGTACCACCGCGTCCTCTGAAAGCTGGTTTCCTGCTTCAATTGTAACTTCACTTTGGTATCCATGCAATTTGTCACCAGTTATATCATTCCAACCCATCATTATTCTTCCTTTCGATTTCAGATAAGAGGCTATATGGTTAGTGAACCACATCTGAAGTTCGGCAGCTGAGTTTATCCCTTTTTCTTTCATGAATGTTCGTACCTCGGATGAGTTATTCCATTGCTCTTGTCGCACTTCATCGCCACCAATGTGAATGATTCTCGAAGGAAACAGTTCCATCACTTCATCGAGTACATCCTTCAAAAAAGTACGTGTGCGTGGATCGGCTACATTGAAGGCACTGTTTTTGACTCCAAAGGTACAAGGCACTTTGATTTTTTCATCTGTACTGCCTAACCAAGGATACGCGGCAATGGCGGCTGAAGCATGTCCCGGCATCTCTATTTCAGGAACAACTGTAATGTGAAGATTCCGGGCATAGGAAACAATTTCTTTTATTTCACGCTGTGTATAGTATCCATCGAACGGCTTACCATCGAACACTTTGCTTTCATACCAGTTGAGCTGAGTAGAATCTCTATGCGCGCCTATTTCTGTGAGCAGCGGATATTTCTTTATTTCTATACGCCATCCCTGGTCTTCGGTAAGATGCCAATGGAAAGTGTTCATTTTTAAAATAGCCATTTCATCCAACAATTGTTTTACCTCTTTCATGCCCTTAAAGGCTCTTCCATCATCAAGCATGAATGAGCGCCATTTAAAAGCCGGAGCATCATCAATGACTACATAAGGTATTCTTATTTGTCCTTGATGAGTGGTAATAAGCTGACGGAAAGTCTGCAGACCATAAAACACACCTTGAGGTGTGGAACCTTCAATACGGATACCTTGTTCGTTTACAGTAAGACGATATCCTTCAGGATGGGGAATCCACTTAGATAAAGTCAATTGCATATTTCCCTGCTTGGTGTGTTGTACGATGAGTCCATGTTCCTCTAACAACAGTTGTTTTAAGTAATCGGCTTCATTTTTCAAGGCATTGGGATAAACAAGCTGACAGGACATAAAAGGATAATGTCCCGGATGAACCTTTACCTCATTGGGATAAGGAAGTATTTCTAAAGGTGCAGTTTGCGCTACAAGCATACCTGCCAAGTATAAATATATTATTGATAATAAAAATCGTTTCATATTCGAACTATTTGTTTATATTGAATGTCCAATTTCCACCTTCTTTCATAGTGATAAAGATACTTTCATCCTTATCTTGATGAATGCATTTGACTATGCTGCTTTTATGTGATATGTCTTTCCCGTTTTTCCAAATTAGCTTGTTATTCAACGTGATGCTTTTGCATTGGAAAGGCAGGCAGATGGTAGCACGTGGACCTTGTGGTGAATTTACCTGAAGTTGAAACGTCCTTTCATCATCTTTAAAGGAAACTTTAATGTTTCCTTTAACTGTGGGAACTAAAATTTCAGCCTCTTTCACTCCTGTAGGTTGCGGAGCTATACGATAAGCCTTATATCCGGCTTCCGTAGGAGTTATACCGCACACATATTGCGACAGGATAGTAAGACCGCCGCCACTCCAGGCATGATTGGTAGTACCACCGGGGAATCCATTAGGACCAATCCCCCATCCTTCATAAAGGGTCGTGTGTTCAGAATCGTTCACCATTTCAGCAAAACGCCGTTTCATACGCTCCATCCCATAATAATTTTCCCCCATTCTAAAAAGAGCTTCTATGACATACTTTTCCATATAAGGACTGGCATGTTCATTCTGCTTCAATACTTTAATCAATGCAGGATATTTTTCTTTATCTGCTAAGCCAGACACGATGGCTAAAGCTTGTACCCGGTCATCTGTCTTTAGCCTATAATCAGGATGACGGTAAGCTTTTCCATTCCAAAATGCGGCGTTAAATGCCTTTTTCAGTGCTTTCATCTCTTGGAGTATAGCATCTGCTTCTGCATTCATTCCCAAAGCGGTAGCCATGTGTTGCTGCCCTTTTAGAGCAATATAGTACCAAGCATTAAAGAGCGCTTTGATATCAATATTTTTTCCCCAATCACCCCAAGTCCATTCTCCGGCTCTGAAGGTGATGGTACCATCGTTATTCTTCTGCCAAATATCCAAGTATTTTTGTATTTTGGGATATAGATCTCTAATGGTTTTAAGGTCTCCTGTATTCAAATAATAATTCCAAAAACCAAAGTAACCGATAGACGCCAACATTTGACCGGGAAGTTCAGTGTGATAGTTGGACGAAGGGATAGGAGCGAAGATTTCTCCTGTAGGACGCTGCCACCCCATGAGTTCATACATCCCTTTTTTCATGAGCAGATGGCTGCTCACCGACAATGCATAGAAGGCTTCTCCTGATTCGTTCACTTCATCACCCCACCATTGAGCCCGCTCTCTGTCAGGACAATCCATATAAGTATCACGCATGGTAATATAAAGTGTGCGTTGTGATTTCTCCCACATTTTATTCAAGAAAGGATCGTTACAGCGAAAGTATCCTTCGAATTCTGTGTTATATCCTGTCTCTCTGAACTGTACTTTGGTAAGGTTTATTCCTTTGGGATAAATGTAATATACTTTCTCACCGTTCATCCAACCTTTATTTTCATACGACTGCTTTCCTTTTTTGGTCAGATATTCTGCTCTGACATTATATGCGCTTCCTCCTTGATAGTGGCTTGTAAATATAGTAACGACTGAATGGGCTTTCTCTGCTTCCAACTCCATGTAAGGCATAATTTGAGCATTGTAAGGAAGCTGACAAACTAAAGTATCATTTATTGTACCGCTGTGAACAGTTTGTGAGACGTAATTCTTCAAACCAAAATCTTTCCAAAGCGGAATGATACGATGATGCAGTTTATTCCATGGTGCATCGCCTTCCTTTCCAACCACACGTGCTTTGGCCCAATATTGGCATGCTGCGTTTTCACCTTTTTCCCAATTGTCCATAGCGAGTTCTGCATTAAATCCGATACTTGATTCAGGTAAACGGAAATTAGGATACGGCGCCAATGGGGTATAATAAGCAGGGTGCATGGCGGCTTTCCACGAGTCATCACTCTGCAAGGTGAGCTCAGCAGTTTGGCAATCGAACAAGAAAGCGCCTTGACCACTGGGATTATATGAAAATCCTTCTTTGCCAAAATACCATACTAACGCAGATATAAGATTATGTCCTTGCTTGAGGTGTGGGGCTATATCCACTTCATCATAATAGGTGTCATTGGGATTAGGACCACGTTTTACGGCACCTTCCAAGACAACCAGTTTGCCGTTAATCCAAAGCCAATATTTGCTGTCTGCTGCAATACGAGTTAAAGCTTTGGCAGGAACAGCATTTATATTAAATTCCTTTTGAAAGCATATCCAAGAATTTGTCGCATTTTGATTCTCAAAAGCAGTAATCCATTGTGGAACAGACACCGCAGACAACTGTAGGGAAACAACACATAGGATGACTAGAGTTAAGAAATATTTTTTCATGATATAGAAATGAGCTATACGGTTTATAGAAGACATGAACTATCTATCTTCTATTTATTATTCTATTTTTTATTATAGGGCTAGGGAGCTATCCCCAGCCTATAATTGTGTAATTACCAAAATTTAGTTTGGCTAAGGTTTTCATTTAGTATAAGCTGTTGCTTTGGTATCGGAAAATAATAATATTTAGGTTCTTCAAATTTACGTGTGTTCGAATTTACTTCAGTAGACGACATGATGTAACCATGATCTTTTTCTGACAGACAAATCGCAGTTTGGGCTCCTGAACTTTCTTTCATATAATAGAATACATAATTGTTTCGTTCCGATTCAGGTATTGTATTAGCTGCTTCACTTTCAAAAATACCTACATCAGGAATTCCGTCACCTGTAAAGTCGTGTAGTCCAAATTGGTCAATATATACACCTTGCTGAATCTCTTCAAATAATCTCCCTGATTTCCATCGAAGCAAATCATCATATCTAAAGCATTCGCAAGCAAATTCAATTCTTCGCTCACGACGAATTTCGAGAATAACTTCCTTTTGGGAACCTGTTACATTAGGATATTGTTTTTCCAAATTTGCATTCAAGTTCAAAGAAGCTAATAATATGGCAGGCATACCCACTCTATCTCTTACTACATTGATGGTTGCATCCAAATCCGCCTGCTTCAAAATACCCAACTCCGCTTTAGCTTCAGCGTAAATATATAAAATTTCAGCATAACGCATTACCGGGATGTCATTGTAAGAACGAAACCAATCCATTTGGTCAGCTGTTTGAGCTACAAATTTAGTTTGAGGATATCCTCCTAAGTATAAGTTAGGAACAAAAGGCCTGTTTTCTCCCGGACGAATATATCCTGGATACATAAAAGTTTGTTTATAACGGGGATCCCGATTCTTGAACGTCTCGGGCATAGACAT
>OLPC01002957.1_pt1 | contig 11892 bp, 9 predicted proteins | sample 1672341 | NCBI WGS metagenome assembly OLPC01 (sample SAMEA3136673, study PRJEB25190) | human gut metagenome | reverse complement strand
GTTCCATGGGCGTGCGCGTTGAGGGCGTTGAGATGAAGAAGACCTACGTGCCTTCCAAGAAGCTGGCCGCTATCCTCAGGGGCGAGGCTTAAGAATTTCGCATCGTTTGATGCATTTGATTTTGGACAGTGGAAGGGCTTTGCGTTAGAAGCCGCATAAGCTCGCTACGAACCACGAAAGGAACTATCATGGCAAAGCATTCCAAGGCTTATCGCGCTGCCGTCGAGAAGATCGGCGATGCCACCTACGCTCCGCTTGAGGCGTTTGCAATGGTGAAGGAAGTCGCCACCACCAAGTTCGATCAGACCATCGAGGCTCACTTCCGCCTGGGTATCGACACCCGTCAGGCTGATCAGCAGCTGCGTGGCACGGTTTCCCTGCCGAACGGCTCTGGTAAGACCGTCCGTGTTGCCGTCTTCGCCGAAGGCGCTGCAGCTGACGCTGCTCGTGAGGCTGGCGCCGATATCGTTGGCTCCGATGACCTCGTGGCCGACATCCAGGCTGGCAACATTAACTTTGATGCTGCAGTTGCTACTCCTGATCAGATGGCTAAGGTTGGTCGTTTGGGTAAGGTTCTCGGCCCTCGTGGTCTTATGCCTAACCCCAAGCTCGGCACTGTTACCCCTGACGTTGCTAAGGCAATCAAGGAGCTCAAGGGTGGCCGCGTAGAGTATCGTGCTGACCGTTACGGCATCTGCCATGTAATCATCGGCAAGTGCTCTTTCACTGCTGAGCAGCTCGCTGAGAACTATGGCGCTATTTACGACGAGATCCTTCGTATGAAGCCTGCCTCTGCTAAGGGCCGTTATGTTAAGTCTGTTACGGTTGTATCTACCATGGGCCCTGGTGTTCCGGTAGACAGCTCCGTAAACCGCAACTACACTGAAGCTCAGTAACTTCGCTTACCAAATGACTGAAAGGCACCCCCTAAGGGTGCCTTTTTTATTTTGTAGACAATCTGGTCATTTTGCCCTAAAAAAAGTAGCCAAAAGTCTGTTAATAGGAGCAAGCTATAATGATTTTGGATGATTATATTCTCATATTTCCCCAATATGAGTACTAGGGTGTGCATGCGCCGAATGGAGGATGGAATGAGCGAAAAAACCCAGAACACGAAGGAGCTCGCTGTTGAGGTACTGAAAGCAGAAGGAATGCTTGAGGGAATCGTAGCAGCACTAGCAGGTCCTTCGCGTCGTGTAAGGCAGAATGCCTCATCTGTGCTTGCTCAGGTTGCAAAAATCGACCCAGAAAAGCTTGCCCCCCATGCTGACGAGTTTATCGATGCCTTAAATCGCCCTGAGGCCCAAACCCGATGGGAGTCTTTGGATGTTCTTACCGAGCTTGTTCCTATCGACTCTCGAGCTTGCGATAAGGCTCTTGCTGGCGCTGAAGCTGCACTTTTCGATGAAGATAATGGCTTTGTCCGCCTTGCTGCTCTTCGTTTCCTGTGCGCATTGGGATCAACAACCGAAAATCGCTCAATGAAGGTTTGGCCGCTTCTTGATGAAGCCATCCAGTGTTACCACGGTGACTACGAGTATCAGGATATGCTTATTGCCCTGATTTCTTTCGCTGATGGGAAGATTGCTCCTGAGGTAAAGGAAGGCCTTGCCGAACGCGTGAAATTTGATGCCGAGCACGGTAAGGGTGCCTTGAAGCGCCGTAGTCGGCAAATCATCGAGGCTCTTTCATAACCCGTTCATCGCTACAGCTAAGTTAAATTTAAATTTGTTGCACCACAAAATCTATTTTAATACTAGGATAAAAGGACCAACATTCTTCTCTGAATGTTGGTCCTTATGTATTTCGAGCAAGGAGTGTATCCATGGCAAAGCATACCGTAACGCTTATTCCTGGTGATGGTATCGGTCTTGAAACAACTGCAGCGATGAGGCGAGTGGTTGAGGCTTGTGGCGTCGATATCGAATGGGAAATTGCTGAAGCGGGTGCTCACATGATGGATTCATGCGGTACGCCATTGCCTGAAGCCACCATCGAAGCCGTACGCCGCAATAAAGTTGCGATCAAGGGTCCCATTACCACTCCTGTTGGTACTGGCTTTCGCAGCGTAAATGTTGCACTTCGCAAAACGCTGAACCTAAATGTTTGTCTCCGTCCCGTGCTTTCGATTCCTGGTGCTGGAGGTCGCTATCAAGATGTTGATCTAGTTGTCGTCCGTGAGAATTCAGAGGATTTGTATGCTGGTATTGAATTCGAAGAGGGTAGCAAAGAAGCTGCAGAACTAATTGAATTCTGCAAACAGCATGATGCAGGTACTATTCGCTCTGATTCCGGCATATCAATCAAACCTATTTCGGTTACTGCTTCACGGAATATTGTGCGCTATGCATTCGATTATGCTGTTAAGCACGGTCGAAAAAAGGTAACAGCAGCTCACAAAGCCAACATCATGAAGCATTCCGATGGTTTGTTTTTACGTACGGCAAGGGAGGTTGCTGCCGATTATGAAGGTAGCATCGAATTCAATGACAATATCATCGATGCGTTCTGTATGAACCTCGTTATGGATCCCTCGCAGTTTGATGTGATTGTGTTCCCGAATCTTTATGGCGATATCGCAAGCGATCTTTGTGCGGGTCTTGTTGGCGGATTGGGCATTGCACCGGGAGCTAATATCGGTCCCGATTACGCTATTTTCGAGGCTGTACATGGCTCTGCTCCCGATATTGCGGGAAAGAATATCTGCAATCCAACTGCTGAGATTTTGTCTGCTGCCATGATGCTTGATCATCTCGGGGAACTTGAGGCGGCTCAGCGCATTCGTGATGCTGTTCGCAAGGTCTATGCTGAGGGCGAGGTGCTGACCGCCGATATTCGTAAAGCAACAGGTTCAGATAAATCAGCAGCTTCTTGCTCTCAATTTACCGACGAATTGATCTCAGCGCTCACCCGTCTTGCTTAAAGCTTATCTTTTGTTTTGTTGTTTAGTTTTGCGGCTTTAAGCCAACGAATTGATTGTCTGATTTGCCGTAGTTGAAAAAGGAGTAATTATGTCAAGTCGTTCCGATGTCCTGAAGGTCGGAAACGTAACCTATACGTATTACCCAGTTAATCGCGTTGCTGGTCACGAGAAGCTCCCGTTTTCTCTAACGGTTCTCCTCGAGAATATTCTCCGAAACGCTGAGTCTGACGAGCGTGCGAGCGAATTGGCTCAACGCTTGGTTAAAGCGGGGCTTTCTGGTGAAGTCGGAAGCGAAATCGAGTTCAGCCCTGCGCGCGTTCTCTTCCAGGATTTCACTGGTGTACCTGTCTTCGTTGATTTTGCGGTAATGCGAGAGGCATGCATGGCTCTCGGCGGGGACCCCAAAACCATTAATCCTCAAGTACAGTGCGATCTGGTTATTGATCACTCAGTTATTGCCGACGAAGCGGGTTGTGCGGGCGCATTGCAGAAGAACATGGAGCTAGAATTCGATCGCAATAAAGAGCGTTATGAGTTCCTCAAATGGGCCCAGGAATCATTCGAGAATGTACGTATTGTTCCTCCTGGAGCTGGCATTTGCCATCAGCTGAACATCGAGCGCTTTGCTTCGGTGGCTATGACGAAAGACGGCGAGGAAGGACCCCTTGCGTATTTCGATACGCTCGTTGGTACCGATTCTCATACACCTACCGCTAACGGCATCGGCGTGCTCGGTTGGGGCGTAGGCGGCATTGAAGCGGAAGCTGCAGCTCTCGGTCAGCCGATCACTACGCTGGTGCCTCGCGTAATTGGCATTAAGCTTTCTGGCTCCCTTCAGCCTGGTGTGAGCGCCATGGACGTATCCCTTACGTTTGCTCAGATGCTACGTGCAGAAGGGGTTGTTGGCTGCTTCGTTGAATGCTTCGGTGAAGGCCTCGAAAGCTTGAACGCTACACAGCGTGCATGCATCTCAAACATGACGCCCGAATATGGTGCAACTTGCACTTTGTTCCCTGTAGACCAGAAAACGCTTGATTACCTCGAACTTACTGGTCGCAGCGTGGAGCAAATTGCTTTGGTGAAATCTTATGCAAAGGCTCAGGGCTTCTGGAACGACCCGCAAAGCGAGCCGCGAACTTATTCCAAGGTGCTCGAGCTTGATCTTTCGAAGGTACAGCGCAGTGTTGCCGGTCCGTCTCGTCCTCACGATCGAATTGATTTGGCCGATGTTAAGAATCGCTTTAGCCAGCTGTGCAACGATCGTTCGCTCGATTGCAGTAAGAAGGTTTCGGTTGACGTATTGGGTCAAAACTACGAAGTCACCCATGGCGCATTGGCCATTGCTGCTGTTACTAGCTGCACAACGGCAACGGATGCCAGCATGATGATCTCTGCTGGTGTGCTGGCACGAAACGCCATCAAAGCCGGTCTTCATCCGAAGCCATGGGTAAAGACTATCCTGGCGCCTGGAAGCCGCGCGACGGAGGACATCCTAGACGCTGCGGGTCTTATGCCTGCGCTTCGTGATCTTGGTTTTTATACGTGCGGATTTGGCTGCATGAGTTGTATTGGCAATTCGGGTCCGGTTTTGCCGGGAATGCATGATATCGCCAATGAGATCGAGTTGGCCAGTGTGCTTTCGGGCAATCGTAATTTCGAGGGCCGCATTTCCCCCGATGTGTCCCAGAACTATCTCTGTGCGCCTGCGCTGGTTATTGCGTATTCGCTTGCAGGCACGATCGATTTTGATTTTGAAACCGAAGCGCTCGGCATCGATGCGAAAGGTAATAGTATTTACCTCAAAGATATCTGGCCTGATGACGAAGAAGTTACCCTTCTTCTTGAGAAGAGTCGAACCAAGGAAGTGTTCGACCGTGCTGCAGTGGGTCTATTTGATGGTGACGAAAGATGGCAGTCGCTTGGCAAGGAAGCGAGCGATGTGTTTGCATGGGATCCTGATTCCACGTACGTTCGTCGCGCCCCCTACTTTGATGGTATGGGGAAGGATCCTGTAGCGCCAAAGAGCGTAAAGAATGCTCGCGTGTTGCTCAATTTGGGGGACTTCATCACCACCGACCACATTTCTCCTGCAGGCTCTATCGCAGACGATTCTCCCGCAGCTCGCTACCTCGAGGCTCATGGTGTTAGGAAGGAAGACTTCAATACGTACGGGGCTCGACGGGGTAACCATGAGGTGATGATGCGCGGTACCTTCGCCAATGTGAAGCTGCAGAACAAGCTCGCCGAGGGGAAACGTGGTGGCTGGACGCGCGATTTCATCGATGATGAAATCAAGGCTGTCTATGATGCTGCCGAACACTACCAAGGGGAAGGCTCCGATTTGGTTGTTCTGGCGGGAAAGATGTACGGAAGCGGATCGTCGCGCGACTGGGCGGCAAAGGGGCCGATGCTCCAGGGCATTCGTGCCGCATTCGCCGAAAGCTTCGAGCGAATCCACCGTTCAAATCTTATTGGTATGGGTATCCTTCCTTTGCAGTTTGAGGAAGGGCAGAACGCCGAAAGCTTGGGTCTTGATGGAACCGAGCGTATCACCGTTGGCGAAATAGATTTCTCTGAAGGTCTGCCAAATCCAAGTCATGTTGTCGTCACGGCGGAAAAACCAGACGGTAGCAGCATTGATTTCACGGCTGTTGTAAGAATCGATACACCAACCGAAGGAAGCTATTACTACAATGGCGGCATTTTGCAGTATGTATTACGTCAGCTTTCCTAAATAGTCAACGGAAGTGCATGGAGCGGGATCCGGGTAAGTTTAACCTCGGGTCCCGCTTTTTGTTTCGTATATAAAGCCGCTTCCTATACAATTGTTTGTTATACACAAACCGAGGGAGGAGACCTATGCCAGATCCTAATCAACAAGGACCCATGAGTTGGGCCGACTTGCTGAATCAATTTGGCGGTGGTGCTGGCGGTGCAGGCGGTTCGCAAGGACCCAGTGCCGGCGGTCATCGCGGGGGCGGCGAATTCGATATGCTGCGAACCCGTTTTGCTCAAATGAGCAAGAAAGCATTTGTTGTTTTAGCTGTCGTAATTCTTATCGTCGCAGCATTTTGTTACTGGTGGTTCCATCCACCGATCAACATCCATAGCGTCGATCTCTGGATGTTCCTTGCTATCTTTGTGCTGTTCCCGTCTTTTTTGGTGTTCTTCATCTTCCACCAAATTTATGAGCGCGGAATGGGCAAACGCGAGAAGAACGAAAAGAAGTCTAAGCGGTTCAAGGGTCTGATGGTTGTTCCCGTAATCATTGCGCTCGTTGGTGTTTTGGGCGCTGTTGCCTCTTTGACTTTGTTCCCTGGTAATGCGGAAAAGTATTCCACCATTCTCAACACAGAGGATGGGGACTTTGCTACCGACATCGAACAGGCGGATTACTCTACCATTCCGTTTATCGATCGCGACTCCGCTGTCCTTTTGGGCAACCGCACCATGGGCACTATGGCAGACTACGTTAGCCAGTTCGAGATTTCCGACCTGTATTCTCAGATCAATTATCGGGACGCACCGGTTCGTGTTAGCCCCCTGAATTATGCTGACGTGTTCAAATGGTGGTCCAACCACAATACGGGTATTCCTGCATACGTAATTGTCAATATGAGCACCCAGGATACCCAGATTGTTCGTCTTGAAGATCCGATCTACTATTCTGATTCCGATCCTTTCTTCAACAACGTTGACCGTCATGTGCAGCTGAGCCATCCGTTCTATATCTTTGGTGAAAAGTCGTTTGAGATCGACGACAATGGCAAACCGTATTGGATCTATCCGGTAATCGACTACACGGTTGGTCTGTTCGGTGGTGAAACCGTTTCGCGTGTTGTTCTTTGCGATGCAAGCACGGGCGAGTGCCAGGATCTTGCCATCGACGAAGTGCCCCAGTGGGTTGACCGAGCATATCCTGCCGACTTGCTCATCCAGCAGTACAACTGGAGCGGCGCACTTTCCGGCGGCTGGATTAACTCTTGGTTGGGCCAGAGCGGCGTTAAACAAACCACTCCTGGATCCGATGGCCAGCTTGGCTACAACTACATTGCCAAGGATGACGACGTTTGGGTATATTCCGGCGTAACTTCGGCAACTGCGGATAATTCCATCATTGGCTTTGTTCTAATTAATCAGCGTACCGCCGAATCCAAGTTCTATCCAGTTGCTGGTGCAACCGAAGAATCTGCAATGAGCTCAGCAGAGGGCCAGGTTCAAAATCTTAAGTATGAAGCAACCTTCCCGCTGTTGATCAATGTTGACAATCAGCCGACCTACTTTATGGCTTTGAAGGACAACGCGGGCCTGGTTAAGAAGTATGCGATGATCGACATCCAGCGCTACCAGAATGTAGCCGTAGGTGACACGCTCGAGGAAACCGAGAAGTCGTATAAAAAAATGCTTCGCGCAAACGGCGTCTCTACCGACGATGATTCCGGCAAAGCAACTAAGACGGACGGAACAGCAACTGGTACTATTTCGCTGATTTCGCCTGTGGTTCTTGACGGTAATTCTCATTACTATGTCATGCTCAATGGAGACGGCACGCTCTATGACTGTCCTGTAGCCAACGTAGTCGATATCGTTCGCTTCAAGGAAGGCGATAGCGTGACCCTGACGGTAAGCGGTGACAATGGTGATGTTGCTACTGTCTCTGCTGTATCTCAGGCAAATGATGCTGGCAGCTCTAATGCTTCTGCGTAGGGAAATAGCGTATTGCTAAGTGAATCTAGGGACCCTGTTTGAACAGGGTCCCTTTTTTATGAGTGCAGGCTGCGGAAAAGTAATGCTCCGCAATAATGGCTTGGATGCATAACGAAAAAGCACCTGGAATGAATCTTCATTCCAGGTGCTTCATTAGAGGTTTGGCTCACATAGAGGAGCGTTATTTTCGTCGAGTGGCTATTCGGAGAGCCTTAGTCGTCGATGAGGACTACGCTTGCGTAAACGGGTCCATGAACGCCCACAACACGAACCAGCTCGATGTCAGCGGTGTTTGAAGGGCCGCTGATGAAAGTCACGTTAGAAGGCATTTCCTCGCCTCCAGCGATGCGTTTTTCCCAATCATCCATGAGTTGTGTCATATAAGGGAAGATGGTGCTCTTGCGCAACAGGGCAATGTGGCCGATAGGCAGAAGGCATACTGCCCGTCCAGACTTTTCCGTGCAACGCTGCATGATGGTGGCGGTTTCTGCGATGCCTGCGGAAGCAAAGGTGATGCCAATATCGGCACTCTCAGCGCGCCCCATGCTCTTTTCTCGACTGGTGGGGTTCCAGCGAACGGCTTCGAAGGAAGCGTTATTCAGAACTTCGGGAATGCCAAAGCCATCGATCTCGGGAACGTCGGAATAAACGATGTGTCCGCCTTGACCGATCTCGTTAACCAAATCAAGCACAACCTGGGATACTTCTTCCGGCTTTGCTTCGCGAACGATGGTGCCCATCTTGGTTGCTTCTTCGGTGAACCATTGAGCGAGCTCCTCGGTGGAGTAATCACGATAATCTCCAGGCAACGGTGCCTTGGTTGCTTCGCAGGGTTCAATGGATGCGGGGGGTTCAGTACGGCCAAGCGCCTGGGATATGGGTTTCAGGAACTCCTCGAGGCTTACTGTGCTCATTAGTTCTCCTCTCGGTTGGCGTTGTTGCGACAGGCATCGGTAAGAGCTTGGGCAGTTTCAGCGCGCTTTTGCTCCTCTTCTTGTTTTTTATGCTCCGCAAACCAAGAACGGAACTTCTTGCTGCTCATCGTGTCAAGATTGCGCGATGCTAACCAGCCGTTCAGGACAGGGATCCAAGTGCTGCCGCGATCAAGCTGATTTGTTTTGCCGGTCATGAGCTTCATTGCAGGTGCCGCCGCTGCCGTAAGAGCTCCGTAGGTAACGCGATTCGAGAAAGTTGCGGCTGCTGCAGTGAAGATGGCCTTTTCGACAGGAGATACGTAGCCTTGGCTTACCACGTTACGTCGATGCTGGGAAATGAGATTCGGAAGCGGCACCTTCACAGGGCACACCTCCGCGCATTGTCCGCATAAAGAGCATGCGTAGGGCAGCTTCGCTGTTTTCTCGTATCCAACAAGGAGGGGAGTCAAAACAACGCCCATGGGACCTGGGTAGATTGAGCCATATCCATGACCGGTAATGTGACGGTATACTGGGCAAGAATTCATGCACGCGCCGCAGCGGATGCAGCGAAGCATGGGACGGAATTCATGAGCCAGAATATCGGTGCGTCCGTTGTTCACGATTACGATATGCACATTTTTTGGGCCGTCAGCTTCGCCCTCTCGACGGCATCCCGTATTAATAGAGAACGAACCAGAGATCTTGGCACCGACAGCGCTGCGCACCAAGAGTTTCATCATTACGTCGAGGGAGCGCAGGTCGGGTACGATGCGCTCAGTGCCCATGACGACAATTTGCGTTTCGGGGATGCTCGAAGCCATACGTGCGTTGCCCTCGTTGGAAACGAGAGTGCAAGAGCCGGTTTCCGCAACGCCGAAGTTGCAGCCGGTTACGCCAATGGGGGCATTCATGAATTCGGGGCGTAGCGTTTTGCGCAGGAAACGGGTGATTTCCTCGGGGTCATTAGTGCCCTCGTAGCCCTTTTGCTCATGGTAAAGATTGCGAATGGAAGTGCGGTCAAAGTGCAGCGCCGGCACAACAATGTGCGAAGGTGCATTGCCTGCAGTTTGGATGATGTGCTCGGCGCAGTCGGTCTCGATCGGTTTGATCCCGTGCGATTCCAGGAACGTGTTGAGCCCGATTTCTTCGGTCATCATACTCTTGGACTTTACGCAGCTTTTAGCACCTTCTGCTTCAAAGATATCCAGAATGCAATCGAGCGCGTCATTGTCGGTAGGGGCAAAATGCACCTGTGCACCGTTTTTTTGAGCATTCGTCGCAAATTGGCGAACGTAGTAGTCAAGGTTCTCGAGCACATGGTCGCGAATGGCTGCGGCATGCGTGCGGAAATCCTCCCAGTTGTCCACTTCGGCAACAAGAGCGTCGCGCTTGCCGGTAATAACGTCCTGAGCGGTTTCGATGGCTCGATGCTTGAACGTATCTGAAAGCGCACGATGGATGCGGTCCTCGAGGGGTGCATCGTCGTAGATTATCGACATTTCCTATGCCTCCAATCGAGAGTCGAGGATTTGTGCAATATGCATAACCTTCATATTGCTGGAAACAACACCTTGCTCGATGAGGCGATCGAGAGCGCCCTTGATGTTCATGAGGCATGCCTGGTCTGCACCGCAGAGATAGTCGGCTCCGGTGGCAAGTGCGAATGCAACTTTTTCCTGGACCATATGTCCAGAAACCTCAGGCTCTTTAACGCTGAATGTGCCGCCGAACCCACAGCAGCGGTCAGCTTCGGGCATTTCAATGTAGCTGAGCCCCTCTACATTCTTCAAAAGAGTAAGGGGCTGCTCTTCTACGCCGAGCATGCGAGTGAGGTGGCAGCTCTTGTGGTAGGTGACCGTGCCATCGAGGTGGGCGCCAACGTTGGTGACGCCCAAAACATCAACGATGAACTGGGTGAATTCGTAAATGCGCGGAGCAAGATCGGCAATTTTATTGCTGTATTCGACATCGTCTGCGAAAAAATGAGGATACTCGGCCTTGATTGCCCAAGCGCAAGAGCCAGTGAGCGAAACAATGGTGTCGTACCCGCTGTAGGCATCGATAACTTTTTTCATCATAGGCTTGGCTTCTTCGATGTAGCCCGAATTTGAAAAGGGCTGGCCGCAGCATACTTGGTCATCGGGGAGCTCTACTTCGCATCCAAGTTTCTCAAGTACGTTGACGGCAGCGATTCCCACTTCTGGATAAAGCATGTCGACCATGCACCCTGGGAAGAACGCGACTTTCATTGGGGTCCTTTCTCGATAAACAAATTAATGTTCAAGCTTTACCCATCGATTGGCAAGAACGCGGCCGTAGGCGCTGGAACATGGTCAGTGAACGGTGGCAAAGAGAGGACTTTGGACATAAAAAGGATGTTTCTGAAAATTGTAGAAAAAATGCTTGACGATGATGTGCTTCTTAGTAAAATACAAGAGCTGTTAAAAACAGTATTTTGTTTACATAGTTCCGCTGCTCAAGACAGCAGGTACCGAAAGGTTTAATCGCAATATGCGGCCCGCCGAGGTGGTCGATAAGTATCGCGCTTTACGGCCCCTGCGTCTTAGGACGGAAGGGGTCGTTTCTTTTCTCAAGCACGACTCCACCCATTCGGGGCGGAACCCGAGTTTGAGATAAAGGAGGTGTACATATGCCAAGTGTAAAGAACGAAACCAAGCTCGCGCAGATCAAGGAAGATCTCGAAGGTGCTGGTGCAGTATGGGTTGTTGATGCTTGTGGTCTTACCGTAAAGGAGACTCAGGCTCTTCGCCAGGCTGTTCGCGAAGCAGGCGCTTCCATGAAGGTTTACAAGAACACCCTCATGCACATCGCGCTCGCTGACGCTGAGCTGCCCACGCTCGACGACATGCTGCATGGTCCTAGCGCATTCGTATTCGCCGGTGATGATGTTGCTGCTGCCGCTAAGGCAGTTAAGGAGTTCTCCAAGACCAATGAGACCCTGGAAATCAAGGGTGGTTTGATGGAAGGCGCTGCTGTAAGCGCTGCTGAGGTTGAAGCTATTGCTTCTCTGCCTTCTCGCGAAGAACTCTACGCACACATCGCTGCTGCTATCAACGGTGTTGCTCAGGGTCTTGCTACCGCTATCAACGGTGTACCCCGTGGTTTGGCTCAGGTCACCAAGGCCGTTGCCGACCAGAAGGAAGCTGCGTAAGCGGATTCCTTGCAGCGTGAAATTCGCTGCATAACAAGTATTTTGAAATATCGGCTGCAATCATAAGGGTTTGCAGCCCAACGAAAGGAAACTAACATGGCTGTTTCTCGCGAAGAGATCATCGAAGCTCTGAAGGAAATGTCCCTGCTCGAGGCTTCTGAACTGGTAAAGGA
>OLPC01002953.1_pt1 | contig 11896 bp, 7 predicted proteins | sample 1672341 | NCBI WGS metagenome assembly OLPC01 (sample SAMEA3136673, study PRJEB25190) | human gut metagenome | reverse complement strand
ACCCTACAATTTTTGAAGCCAACTTTTAGTCGACCCTATCTAATTGCGGATTACCCTTTCATTAAGCTTGTTGTGCCTGTTCGTCTTCATCATCAACGTTTTTCCATTTACGTCCTACGAAGAATACTACGATTTGTACGAATCCAATAACAACCATCCAAATTGTCCATTGATCTGTCCAAGTCCAACGAAGACTTAAGTCTTCTGTTACTAGGAAGAATACAACAGATACGATTGCGATTAGAACTGCAAGTACGCGAGTGAATAATCCACGTTTCTTTTCTTGTTCTTTTTCTTCATCTTCATTTGTAGTTGTTTGATCTTTAGTTTCATCATCTTCTTCGTCATCTTTATTCTTATGACGTTTAGAAATCAATAACAACAATCCGAATAATACCGTTACGATAGCACAAATCAAGTTGATTAATGCCCAGAATTTCTCCGGTCTAGCCTTAGGTGTCTTTTCCTTTTCAACCTTTTCTTCCTTAGGCTCAGCCTTAGGCGTCTTTTCCTTCTTAACTTCCTCTTGTGGAGTTAAAGCAGGAGCTACTTGTTGAATGTATCGAGGTGTTACTGGAGGAGGACTTACTGGAGTTGGTGAAGTTGGTGGAGTTACAGGAGCCGGAGCTGCTGTAATTGTTAATGTACCAACAACCTTAGTAATATCGTAGTTAGAAGCTAATGTATTTTCATTCAATTTATATTCAAATGCGTTAGCACTATTTCCAACACTTGTTTGAGTTCCAGTTACCTCATAAGAAGCACCTTCACCTTCTACGAATCCATCACCACTTACTGTGATAGAAGTATTCGTCAATGCTTGACCATCATAAGTCTTACTTACAGTTGCACTTGTCAATGTTACTAAACGCTTAGTAATCTTGTACGTCTTAGTGAATGATCCACTGTAGTTACCTAATCCAGAAACCTTAATAGTTACTGTACCAGCATTTACTAAATCATCACTATATACTACTGTGTAATCTTTATTTGCGATTAAATCTTTACCAGTCTTAGTATCTTTAACTGTTAATACTTCTCTGTGTTCTTGACCATCATACTTAGAATCTTTTGGATTACTTACCGTAATACCTGTCTTCTTATCATCTGGAGTATCAGGCTCATCAGGAATAATTGACTTAGGCGTTACTGTTAAATCACCGATAGATTCTTTGGCAAGCTTGTAGTTTGTCTGAATAGCTGATCCATTCCACTTCAAGCTATACGTATTCTTTGAAGTACCTTCAACAGTTCGACTACCCGTTGTAGTAAATTCTACTGTTTCACCATCCACGATACCTTCAATCTTACCACCAGCTGTTAATGCAGTTCCATCATAAACCTTCTTTGCAGATTTAGTTGTTACTGTATAAGCCTTAGCTGTGATTTCGTATGTTCTTGTTACTGTTCCTGTGTAGTTTCCAATACCACTAATCGTTACTGTGATTGTTCCAGTTACATTTCTGAAATCAGATGTTGAATATTCTACTGTGTAATCAGTACCTTCAACCAATGCATTTCCTTCTTTATCTGTAACTGCAGGAGACCACTTGTGTTCCTTACCATCATATACAGAGTTACTTGGGTTATTGATTGTAACACCACTGTAGTTAGGATTTGGTTTGTCTGGATCTTTACCTGGATCGATTGTCTATTCTGTTACTGTTAATGTTCCAATAGAATCTTCTTTTAACTTGTAGTTTTTACTTGAAGCTTTCTTCCACTCTAATTTATAAGTATTAGGAGTTGAACCAACTTCCGTCTGACTACCCGTCGTATGAACAACAACAACTTCACCATCCACGATACCTTCAATCTTACCACCAGCTGTTAATGCAGTTCCATCATAAACCTTCTTTGCAGATTCAGTTGTTACTGTATATTCTTTTGGTGTGATCTTATAAGTCTTAGTAAATTCACCAGTATAGTTTCCGATACCTTTAACATTTATTTCAACTGTACCAACATTGATTACATCTTTACTGTAAGATAATGTGTAATCTTTGTTTTCTTCTAAATCCGTCTTAGTCTTAGTATCTGTTACTGTTAATGGATTTACATGTGGTAAACCATCATAGATTGAATCTTCAGGATTTGTGACTTCAATACCCGTCTTCTTTTCATCTGGAGTATTCGGTTTATCAGGAATGATTGACTTAGGATTAATTACTAATGATCCATCATTTACTACAAACGTTACAGAACTGTAGTTCGTATTGTTATTTGTGAAATCACTTACCTTCAATCCCATTGGATACGTATTGGCTGCAGTCGCTTTCACTTCAGCATTTCCATTGAATGTGAAATCTGTTTCTGCATACGTACTACCTTCAGTAATGGCTACATCATATCCGCTCACTGTCTTTTCAGTTCCATCATAATCATATGTTTTTTTATGACCCGTAATGACTACGATCACTTGTCCATCTTGAGTTGTGATATACAATTTGCCAAACTTAACTTCAATGTTGTAGTTAGAAGCCTTCGTATCATCGTTCAACTTGTAAGTAAATTCATTGTCACTATCACCAACATTTGTTTGAGATCCAGTTACATGGTAAGATGCACCCTCTAATTTAGCGAATCAATCACCACCAATTGCTATATTGCTGTTTGTTAATGGAGTCTTATCATAAACCTTAGAATCGGTTGCACTTGTCAATGTTACATTACGCTTAGTGATTTGATATTCTACATTATGACTACCTGTGTAGTTTCCAGCACCTGTAATCGTTACTGTTACTGTACCAGCATTTGTAGTATCACCTTTATAAGATAATGTGTAATCTGTACCTTCAACTAACGTTGCACCCGTCTTAGTATCTTTGACTTCCGGTTTATTTTCATGAACATTACCATCATACTTAGAATCAGCAGGTTTTGTTACTTCAATACCAGTCTTCTTTTCATCTGGAGTATTCGGACCATCAGGAATGATTGACTTAGGATCAATCTTTAACCAACCATCATGAACTACGAATGTTACATTTGTGAAGTTAGCACTTGTATTACTGAACTGAGCAGCTGTTAATCCCATATAAGACGTTCCAGCAACTATTCTACTTACTACTGCAGTACCTGTGAAACTAATAGCTGTATCAGAATATAGTTTATTCGAAATATTTGTGACATCATAACCACTAACTGAATGAACTTGTCCATCATAAGTGACTGTATCTGTATGTCCAGTAATTTCTACTTTAACTTCTGTCTTCACAGCTTCTACTGTTAATGTACCGTTTGCAGTTGTAATTTCATAGTTAGAAGCTAACGTTCCTTCATTCAATGCATAAGTGAATGTATTTTCACTTGAACCAGCATCTGTCTGAGTGCCAGTATAACTATAAGTTGCACCTTCACCATCCGCAAATCCATCTTCACTTACTGTTACATCATGTTTAACTAATGGAGTTCCATCATAAGTTTTAGAATCAGATCCACTCGTTAATTTAACTGTACGTGGAGTAATTTGATAATCAACTGTAGTTTCTTGTGAATAGTTACCCTTACCAGTAATAGTTACTGTAACTTTACCAACATTGATAACATCTTCACTGTAAGATAATGTGTAATCCGTATCTTCTACTAATACTTTTTCACCATCTTTAACAGTTGGTTTATTCCTGTGTTCATTACCATCATACTTAGAATCAGCAGGTTTTGTTACTTCAATACCATTTGTATCACTAGGAATAATTGACTTAGGAGTAACTGTTAATAATCCAATTGAATCTGTTCCATGAGTATAGTTCTTTTCTTTTGCAGAACCATCCCAAGTTAAACTATAAGTATTGTTAGAAGAACCAACCTCAGTCTGACTACCAGTTATCTTTAATGTAACTGTTTCGCCATCTACTAAGTTGTTAACTCTACCACCAGCTGTTAATGCAGTTCCATCATAAGGCTTTTCAGCACTGTCTGTTGTCACTGTATATTCTCTTGGAGTAATCTGATATTTCTTAGTAAATTCACCTGTATAGTTTCCAATACCTTTGACTTTTACTTTCACTGTTCCAACATTGACTACATCACCTACATATGTCAATGTGTAATCTTTGTTTTCTTCTAGTTCCTTACCAGTCTTAGTATCTGTTACTTTTAATGGATTTACATGTGGTAAACCATCATAGATTGAACCTTCAGGATCTGTGACTTCAATACCAGTCTTCTTTTCATCTGGAGTATCCGGTCCATCAGGAATGATTGACTTAGGATTAATTACTAATGATCCATCATTTACTACGAACGTTACAGAACTGTAGTTCGTATTGTTATTTGTGAAATCACTTACCTTTAATCCCATTGGATATGTATTAGCCTCAGTACCTTTAACTTCATCATTTCCATTGAATGTGAAATCTGCTTCTGTATAAGTACTACCCTGAGTAATCGATACATCATAACCTTTGACACTCTTTTCAGTTCCATCATATGGGAACGTTCCAGTACGACCAGTAATTACGACTACAACTTCTCCATCTTCAGCTGTGACTGTTAAATCACCATAGACTACCTTGATAGTGTAGTTAGAAGCTTTTGTGTTTGACTTCAATTCATAAGTAAATGTGTTCTTACTTGTACCTTTTTCTGTCTGACTACCAGTTACATTGTAAGTTGCACCTTCTTCTTTAACGAATCCATCACCACCAACTGTTACTTCTTTCTTTATCAATGGAGTCTTGTCATAAGACTTAGAATCAGTTGCACTTGTCAATGTTACATTACGCTTAGTGATTTGATAAGAAGTCTTCGCTGTTCCAGTGTAGTTACCTTTACCAGTAATAGTTACTTCAACTGTACCCGCATTCACTGCTGCTGTATAAGATAATGTGTAATCTACATTTTCAACAAGTGTTGCACCTGTCTTTGTATCTTCTACATTTGGCTTGTTCTTCTGTTCTTCGCCATTGTACATTGTATCGCTAGGCTTAGTTACCTGAATACCAGTCTTCTCATCTTCTGGATCAATTGACTTAGGATCAACCTTCAACCAACCATCTGTTACTTTAAATGTTACATTTGTGAAGTTAGTACTTGTATTACTGAATTGAGATGCATTCAATCCCATATAAGAAGTTCCTTCTTCTTTACGAGATGCTTTAGCAGTTCCTTCAAAATGAATTGCTTCTTCTGGATATAATGCATCCGAAATCTTTGTATACTCGTAGCCTTCTACTTCATGTGTATTTCCATTATAAGTTTCAGTCTTTGTCTTACCTTTGATTTCAACTACAACTTTATCTGTTACAGGAGTAACCTCTAATGTACCTTCTTTTGTCTCAATAACATAGTTCTTTTCTAATGTATTTTCATTCAATGTGTAAGTAAATGTATTCTTACTTGAACCTGTCTCTGTCTGACTTCCGGTTACATTATATGTAGCACCATCATCCTTAACGAATCCATCTTCACTTTCAGTTACCTTGTTCTTAGTCAATACACTTCCATCATAAACCTTAGATCCATCGGCACTTGTCATGATAACTTTACGTGGAGTGATTTCATAAGAAGTATCGACTGTACCTTCATAGTTTCCAGTACCTGTGATCGTTACTGTTACTGTACCAGCATTGATAACATCTTCACTGTAAGATAATGTGTAATCCGTATCTTCTACTAATACTTTTTCACCATCTTTAACAGTTGGTTTATTCTTGTGTTCATTACCATCATACTTAGAATCAGCAGGTTTAGTTACTGTAATTTCTTGCGTATTGATTGACTTAGGCGTAATAACCAACTTACCAGCACGAGTCTTTACAACCACTTTATCCGTTACATCAACACCATCTTTTTCAACCTTAGCCGTTCCATCAAATACAGTGTTCGTATATTCACCAACATTTGTACCCTTAGTTACTGCCGTTAATCCAGATACTGTGTAGCCATTCATTGTAGTTGATTCAAAACCTTCGATTGACTGTTCAGCACCGTTATAAGTACGTGTACCACTATTCGCAACCAATGTGATTTCAGTCTTTTCAACCCAAACTGCATATAGAACGTTTTCACCATTCGCATCAATATTGATTGTTTGTCCATCTGCATAAGTTGCATTTCCTGTTTTAGAATCAGCCCAACCTGCAAAGTAGTATTCTTTACCTTCTGCTACTGGAGCGCTAAAGCCTAATGAACCATGAGCTTCAATTTCTACTGCCACATTATTCATGACATCAACTCTTTAAGCTGTACCAATTCCATTACCAGGATCATAAGTCAATGTTGTTGAAGTTTCTGCATTACCCCAAGTTGCCGTTAAGATAATCTGATTATCCTTATTCGCAATGTCCTTGTTTACTTCAAATGACTGTCCAGGCTTATAAACGTTTCCATTTAACTGCCAACCTAAGAATTTCTTACCTGAAGTAGTAGTCGCATTACCAGCTACAGTAACTCTTGCACCACCTGCATAAACTCTATCATCCGTAGGAACAGTTACATCCTTTTCAGTACCAGGATCATAAACAACTCTTAATTCACCTTTATACAACCATTTACCAACGATACTTGTATCTCTCGTAATTGTACTACCTGTATGGAATACTTCCGAAGTAATATTTCCATTACCATCCGCATAATACCAACCCGCAAATGAATATTCATTGATTGTTGGAATACTAGGTAATACTGTACTAGCTACTGTACCAGCTTCTACCTTCTTAGTATCCTTATCTACTGTACCTTCAGGATTATTCAAGTTATAAGTGAACTTAACATTGGAAGCCGTCCACTTTGCGTATAACGTAACATTTTGAGCTGGCATCTTCTTACCAGTAAAGTTAAATGCTTCACCTTCACAAAGTTCGTTTTCATACCATCCATCAAATACATAGTATTCTGGAAGTGAACTTGGTCTTGTAGGTGTATAGTTCTCACTTGAAATACTTTGTTCATACTTCTTAGAAACAGTTTTTTCTTGTTTACCATTGTTGATAAACTTTAAGCTATAAGAATTACGTTTGTAGTAGAACTTAGCTCCATTATATGATTCACCTACATCAGGATTACAATATTCAAATGTAAATCCAGAAATCGCATAACAATCTTCCTTACCAATCGTTAAGTAGCTGCTTCCTTTAATCACATCTGTATGGTGTAAATCATAACCATTACCATTTATTTTTTGCACATAATAATATGCAGTATAAGTATAATAACCACTTGTACGCCATAATTTGGAATCTTTCATTGGCATTGTACTTGTATACGATAAATATCTACTATCAGAAATATGCCATAATCCATTTTCATCATATGTAGGCCATTCATCTTTCGAAATACTTTGACCCCATTTTTTAGTGATTGTTGATAAATCTTCACTTGAGCTCTTTTTCTTTTTAAAATGCATTGTATACGTTTTTCTCTTGTAGTATACATTTACAATTGTAGAACCATCACCTTTGATTGTCTTTTGAGAAATAGTACTTGCAGTAAAGGCTTTATCAGTTACTGATTCACCATGAATGTTTTTACCATTTGTTGTATAAGACTTAGCCACAGCTGCTGTTGTTTCACCAGTCAAGCCTTGTAATTCTTGAGATTCATGGAATGAATATCCATTATCATCGGCATTTTCCCACCAGTGAATAACTGTGTAACTTACTTTAGTAGCTTTCCAATGAGCCTTTAATGTTATCGGTTTAGTGATTTGTGTTCCATCCACTACCTTTGATTCACCATTGTACCAACCAACAAATTCATAGCCAGGCTTTGTAGGTGTTGTTTGATCATTTAGAGAGATTTTGTCAAATACGAATTGAGAATCAATTGCACTTCCACCATTTGAATCAAACGTTACCCAATACCCTTCTTTAATAATCGCATATACATTTACAGAAGTACTTCCTTCTGGTACTGCAATATTTTTTGTGATGTCATCAGTACCGTTCTGAATTGCTGCCCAACCAACTAATTTGTGAGTTGCGTCAACATCATAAGATACGTGTGAGTAATCATGATCCTTGTGATCTGCAACCTTTTCTGTACGCATGATCTGTGTTCCTTCTGGATTATAGAAGTAAACATATAATGCGTCTTCGTATTTTGCAGTAATTGTACGAGTTTCAGTCTTAGTAATTGTCTGTACACCAAAGCCATCAAACTTAGATCCATTTTCTTGCCATTCCACAAATGCTTTTCCAGCAATATCTGGAGCCGTTGGAGTAATCAATGTATCACCCGTTTTAACGATCTGTGTACTTACATTTTGTTCATTTGCAACAAAGTTAAATGTTGTCAATTCGACTTTCTTTTCACCCGTAATAACATAAATTGAGAAGTGATTTGCATCAAAGCTTTGTGTATTTGTAGCAACCTCAGTTACCGTACTTGCATCATCAGTAACATGGTAAACATTGACTTCTTCACCACCAACTGCTACATTTTCAAAGCTAACATTAACAATTCCGTTTGGTTGAATTTCGATACCATCTGCATTCACAATCGTTATATCCAGAGCTATAGCTGAATCAACCTCTTTATCCTTTTCCGTAACTGTTTCTTCAACAGCGTTCAAAATAGCTTTTCTTGTAACACGCTTAACGATTAATTGTGCACCACTAGGTAAAACACCTTCGGCCGCCGTTACATGAACGGTTACGTTTCCAGCTGTAGCACTCATATCAAATGCAGGATACTCTGGTAATTCTTCCTTCGCTTCTGGGTCTGCCTCAGCATCTTCTTCTGTTTTTTCTTCAGTTTTGTTTTCTTCTTGAGCTTCATTTGCTTCTGGGTGCGATTCTGTCATTACCTTCTGGTAAACAAATTTCACACTTGTCAAATCTGAAGTCACATTTAAATTTGCTTGGGCTGCAGCTACGATTTGTGAATCATTCATAACTACATCTTTTAGGGTATAACCATCAAAATTCAACATCACACTTGCATCCGAATTCAAGTTGTAACCCATCTCATACTCATGAGTGGTAGCATCTTGTAATATTGTTCCATCTTCAGCTACATAACTTAATGTTACAGACTTGGTTTCAGGTACTTGTACAAACTCTTCTTTCGCATCTATTGCAGGCGCTTCAGTTTGTTCGACAGCCACTTGTTGCGAACCCTCTTCAACCGTTACCGGTTCTTGTTCTTGGGTTTCTTCTATTATTGGTTCTTCTGATAGCGTATTCGCATAGTAAGTATCTGCCAATCCGAACTGAACAGCCATCGCAAGCGACAACATGATCGCCGATGCTCTCTTCAAGTTCTTCAACATATTCAATTTTCCTCCTTTTCTATTCTTAGATAGTTACCCTTCCCATCTACAAATAAAGTATAGAATTTTAACGGTTATAAAGTGGTTATAAAACATATAACTTTGTCTTTTTTGTTACACAATTTTCATTTGTTTACAACGTTTACTTTTAAAAAAAGCCATCCCATTTCGGATGACTTAACGCTCACTAATTTTTGTTTCTACATCAATCTCATAAGGAAGCTGTACAAGCTTTACTCCCGCCTCATGAAACATACGCTTACTGGCAATATTGCCTTCAGTTCCATCATACTTATCACTTTCATATACTACGCAAGAAATACCAGCCTGGATAATGGCCTTTGCACATTCGTTACAAGGAAATAACGATACATATAAAGTACAACCATGAAGGTCTTGAATACTATTTAAGATCGCATTTAATTCGGCATGTACGACATAAGGATACTTTGTATCTAAAAAATCCCCATCTCTTTGCCAAGGAAACTCCTCATCTTCACACCCATAAGGAAAACCATTGTATCCAAGTCCAACCACTCTTTTTTGAGGATTGACTATACAAGCTCCTACACGCGTATTTGGATCTTTTGAACGCTTTGCACTCAAATGAGCCATGCCCATAAAATATTGATCCCAACTTAATATATCATCACGCATTATTCTTCCCCTTCTCTAAGTTCATTTAAAACTCTTTCAAAAGTAGGTTCTAAACCAATCTCAAAACGCATCTTTTCCTTTGTCGTAGGATGCACAAACTCCAACGCACACGCATGCAACAACTGACCATTGGCCTGAATTGTTTTTCTAGGACCATACTTAGGATCTCCTGCGATTGGATGTTCAATATACTGCATATGAACACGAATCTGATGTGTTCTGCCCGTCTCTAACTGACATTTGATATACGCAAATTTCTTGAAGTTTTCCAATACTGTAAAATGCGTAATCGCATCCTTCGAATTATTTGCGGTAACCGCCATTTTCTGACGATCCTTTTCATCACGACCAATTGGTGCATGAATCGTACCATACTCGTGCGTAAAAGGATTATGTACAATAGCTACATATTCACGATGACACGTTTTATCCTGTAATTGCTGACTTAAAGATTCATGGGCCACATCATTCTTGGCAACAACCAATAATCCTGACGTATCCTTATCAATACGATGTACGATACCTGGACGCATCACCCCATTGATACCACTCAAATCTTTACAATGATACAACAACGCATTCACTAAAGTTCCAGAATAATGACCAGGAGCTGGATGCACAACCATACCCTTTGGCTTATTGATCACAATAATATCATGATCCTCATATACAATATCCAAATCAATTGGTTCAGGGAGAACTTCCATAGGATCTAGTTCAGGAATAGAAACCGCGATTTCATCTCCTACACAAACTTTATAACTTGCCTTCATAACCTTTTGATTGACCAAGACATTTCCTTCGTCTAATAAATCCTTAATTCTCTTACGTGAAAAATCCAATTTTTCCGCAAGAACCTTATCCAAACGATCCAATTTAGTATCTTCATCTATCTTTAAGATTCTTGTTTCCATCTTGCTTGCTCCTTCTTATCATCTATAAACATACTTACTAATATTAATGCGATACCTACTGTAATACAGATATCCGCTACATTAAATACGGGAAATGGATAGCCAAAAATATAGAAACTAAAAAAGTCTCTTACAAAGCCTAGCGTCATACGATCGATAAAGTTTCCAATAGCTCCCGAAAAAACTAAAGATAAACAAATCTGATAACGCGAATCATTCGTTTTAAAAAACATATATACCATACCAACTAAGGCAATAATAGTAAGTGCGGCAAAGAAACCCATTCCAGCTTCCGCAAACATACTAAAACCTGCCCCTGTATTTCGAACATATGTCAAATAAAAGAAATGATTGATCATTTCAACCGAATCATTTAATGCGATAGACTTCTCAACAGCCCACTTTGTCCATTGATCCAGTCCCAAAGTGACCAACACAATCAATAGTGAAGCCACTGTAGTTTTACCTTTTTTCATAAGTAAATTTATCTCCTTCTCTAAAATAAACAGTTGGAGATAAACTCCTCTAAGAACCGTACGTGCAGTTTTCCCGCATACGGCTCCCCACTGTTACTTTAAACATTCTTGTTGTAAATGACTTTGCCACCACTCCAAATATCAACGTGGATATATGGGTGAATGATTCTTTCATGCCATATTACATAGAACCTTTCCAATTTAAAACTTCTTCTTTGACTCCTTCGATTCATCCATTTGAACGTTACATATAGTGAATGAATCCAAAGGCTTCTGACCTCTCGTATCATTCCGCTCAGACTGTAGTAGTTAAAACTACCCGTTAACTTCTTGTTCAATTTCTTCATGAATTCATCAAATTGTTTATCTCTATTCTCTTTCACCCATTTCTTAAGATTCGACTTAAATTGCTTCTTCTTTTTGCGACTAATCTTATGTCCTACAGAATAGTAGCCTTTTCTTGTCTTACTGTTGAAATGTGTAAATCCTAGAAAATCAAAAGTTTCTCTTGTACCACAATTTCTTCCAAATGGAAGTATTCGTGTCTTTTCTTTGGATAGTTCCAATCCAAAAAGTTCCATTCTTCTAATAATGGCTTCATATACTCTTTGTGCATCTCTTTCATATTGAAACAT